>Ga0080013_1001062_pt1 | contig 37298 bp, 52 predicted proteins | sample ETNvirenome_6_85_FD_69236 | JGI IMG/M metagenome (GOLD analysis project Ga0080013, IMG submission 69236) | Marine viral communities from the Pacific Ocean - ETNP_6_85 (SPADES assembly) (version 2) | ecosystem: Environmental > Aquatic > Marine > Oceanic | place: Pacific Ocean | collected 2013-06-19
ACGAATAATCCCAGGAAACGTAAGAATACTTGAAGTATCTAAGGCTAGCATTCCTGACGAGGCGTTTATTAGAAAGCAGGACTTCCTTGACGAGGCCGAGGTCTTTGCTGACATTCCTGTCGCCCCCACCGCCGCACGGGCTCCTGGCAATTGGGTATACCACAAGACAAATGAGGCATCGCTTCAGGATATTGTTGATCAAGGGTTTGGGCAGGGAGACTTTATCGAGGGCATGGCTGCTTTTAATAAGCTTGATTTGCCCGGAAATGTAATCTTACGGGTGAAACGGGCCAACTTGCCACCTGGTCAAATAGGTGAATACTCAGGTGCTAAGTGGCACCTACCCAATTATGAAGCTGCAAGAGCACCTCTTTCTCCTGATTTAATAGAGATTAAGGTCAATAAGGCAGGGAACCCAGCAACTGTGCGTGAAGCAGGTGCCACATGGAAACCCTTACGTGAATATGTTGCCGATAAGGCTCCTGCCGCACGGGCTCCTGGGGCAGGCCCGGCACCGGCGGACCTGCTATATCCGGGCCGTCCTGGGACCAGGGAGCTACCAACCACGCAGTACCGTGGAGGTGCCTCTGGGATACCGCGTCTATACAGAGACGCTCCGGTACCGCAGGCACCCACAGATGTTCCGACTCGACGTATACCCACGACAGAGGAACTGCAAAGGACTAGCCTTGGTACGGGGATGCGGCGGGTAAGGGCAGAGCTACCGCCAGAACCGCCGTATTATGGCAGTCCTGGGCTTACTCCACAGCAACCCTCTGCGAGGCCACGTAGCCCTCTAACTATGGGAGCATCGAGCGCCCGCCCGAGGCCACCTGTACCCAGCCCACAGAGAGTACCTGCCCCCGATATTTCGCTATACGATGAGGCTTATGCTGGACAGGAAGCTCTAAGGAAGTATGGGCTACCAGCCAGGGCAACTCGTGCCCAAGCGGCCAGGGCTGCATCTGAAGCACCTGATACAGCCGCTACCATCGCCCGTGGTGGTGGAGAAATCCCCCCTGGGACACCAGTGGTAGCCGATGCGGGATCTTTGCCTCCATCATCATCGAAGGTGATGGACCATATCTCATTCGAGGAACCTCGCCAGAGGCTATTAGACCGGTTTAGGTCGGGGCTAGCAGGGCTGAAAAGAGCTATTGCCGATGACCTACATCCAATCGACCGTTTCGTCACAGTCTCTAAGGAACTTGGATCAGAGGTAAGCCTTGAAGAGAACCCTTACATCTGGGCCAGGTTGCTTAGGGGTATTTCTGGTAAGTCCAATACCTTTTTGGAGAAGGGCACCTTTGGAAAACGCTACTGGAAGACGGAAGGTGGACGCGCAGTACCTGATTTCAAGGGGCCGGGACTATATCAAATACTGGAATCTGTCAGGGATGCCGGGAACCACCAGGCTTTCTCTGCCTACCTGACTGCACGTAGAGCAGTGGAGCTTGCCGACAAAGGTATAGTTACTGGTATTACCAAGCAGGCTGCCCTGAAAGAAATCGCTGAATTGGATAGTCCAGTCTTTAGGAGAGTCGCCCAGCAGGTCTACAAGTATCAGGACGATCTAATTGAATACTCTCGTGAGTCAGGACTTTTATCCAACGAGATGGTCGCTCGTCTCAGGAACTATAAAGATTATGTGCCGTTCCATCGGGTCATGGACTCTCTGGAGACACAGGGTTTCACTGGAAAAAAGATGGCTAACATAGCCTCTCCAATCAAGCGGATCCTGGGCTCAGAACGACGTATAATCAACCCGCTCGAAAGTATGATTAAGAATACCCATGCTCTAATCGAGGCATCCGACCGCAATCAGGTTGGGGTGATGATGGCGCGAATGGCTGCGGAGTCACCCGAAATGCAATCGTTGTTCAAGGCTAAGAAGGCTCCTGTATCCAAGGTAGCAACGGTCAATGCGAAGGAGCTAGGGATAGACATTTCGGGGTTGAGTGAAGCTGATGCGGATATGTTGGTTGACATATTCCGACCGGCAACCTACGCCAAGGGCGCTAATGAAATTACCGTTATGATTAACGGGCAGAAGAGGTTTTTTGACGTAGATCCAGACCTATATAAGTCCCTGACTAACATAGACCAGATAGACCTTGGTTTGTTTGGCAAGTTCTTCGGAGCCCCTGCCAGGTGGTTAAGGGCAGGTGCGGTTTTGTCACCCGACTTCATGGTCAAGAATCCCATTCGTGATCAGTTAACAGCATTCGTCTACTCTAAGTTCGGCTTCTTGCCTGGCATTGACTGGATGAAGGGCATGGGCCAGATGCTGAACAAGTCCGATGACTACCATCTGTACCGTATGTCCGGTGCGGAACACAGCAACCTGGTATCGGTAGATCGAGCCATGACTGGGAGAACCGTCAAGGAGATTGCCGAAGAAAAAGGGTTTACGGACTACATAAAAAACCCTGTTGACCTATTGAGGACACTGAGCGAAGTCGGTGAAAAAGGTACACGGCTAGGAGAGTTCAGCCGAGGATTGGCGGCTGGCGAAAGCCCCATTGCTGCTGGGTTTTCAGCACGAGAAGTCAGCCAGGACTTTTCCAAGATGGGGGTAGTTACCAGGGCAGTCAACCAAATAATTCCTTTTTTCGGGGCAAATGTAGGTGGTTGGACTCGTGCAAAAACGGCATTTACAGAGAAGCCAATACAGTCCTCGGCAAAAGCATTCCTTGGAATAACTTTACCCTCCATTCTGCTATACAGCATCAACCGCAACGACCCTAGATATAAAGAGATTCCACAGTGGCAGAAAGACCTTTTCTGGATAATACCTACTCCAAACGCGATGCTAAGGTTCCCGAAACCGTTCTTGGTGGGGCAGGTATTTGGGTCTGTACCTGAGAGGTTCCTTGAGTTCTTGGACGAAAGAGATCCTGAGATGCTCGCCGAAACACTCAAGAGCGCAGTAGGGGAGGGAGTCCCTGGCTGGGCACCACAGGCCGTGTTGCCTTGGGTAGAGAATGCTACGAATCATAACTTCTTCTTGGATAGACCTGTAGTGCCCAGGGACCGAGAGGATGCGCCCAAGGAGATGCAGTACAGCGGTCGGACGTCAGAGGCCGCTAAGGCACTGGGTAAGTGGGTAAATCTATCACCAGCCCAGGTTGACAATGTGTTTTACGCATACACGGGTGGCCTCGGTAGGTACGTGGCAGACAGTTTGGATCCGGCCTTGAGGGCCATTGGCATTGCTGACAGGATAGCTGACCCGGACCCGACATGGGCCGACCTTCCTATTCTGCGTTCGTTCGTGGTACGAGATCCCTATGGTTCGAGTGGTGTGTCCGTAGACAAATTCTATGACGCACTAAAGGACTTTGAGGGACAGGAGAAGATGTACAAAGAGTTGATTGCCTTGGGGCGGCAGGATGCAGTCGTGAAATACAAGGACTCTCACCCAAGTGCAGGACTCGGATTTGACTATAAGTATGGCGGAGTTCACTATTCTGCCACAGCCAGGGCTCTACGCAGAGTCGCAGGAGCTATGTCTGATATTCGCAAATACCAGAGAGGGGTATACAACTCTCGAACAATGTCGGGTGCCGAGAAGCGTAGCAACATCGATGCTTCCAACAAGCAACTGACTCTACTAGCCCAGAAGGCACTAGCAGACTTAGAGAAAATCCTCCCATGACAGAGGTGAAGCTCAAAGCGGTACGATGCCCTCGTTGCGGTAAGAAGCACGGTGAGGGGCTATGGGGCACCATAGTGTGGAAATGCCGTGGTTGCGGTAGTAGCGTCAAGTTCGTTAGGGAGAGTCACGAGGATATAACTAGCTACGACATAGCCCTTATAAATCTCTTGACGCAATGAGTATAGGTATGGTACCTATTAGATAGACGGGCTAGAGCCCTGTAGAGTTGAATAGGCATAGTGCGCGAAGTCGCCTTGTAATCAGGGCGGCTTTTTTTATTGTTGAAAAAGAGGAGCAAACATCATGGTTACACAGAACCAAGACGAACAGGCAGCAGTAGCACCAGAGGCAGACCCCGACGAGGCAGCCTCAGTATCCATACGTGCCGAGATAGAGCATCTTAACAAGCTAGAGGATGCGGGCCTCACTGATGACACGGTGCCCGCTTCCCAAGATGGGGCACCGGGATCGCCGCCATTAACAGGGGATGTCACTCCTCCCACTGTTAACGAGGTGCCCGTTCCAGCGGCGACAGAGGATGCTCCTCCTTCTGGGACCGCTGCTCCAGCTTCACCCGAAGTGCCGGTTGCCCCGACAATGCCACAGGCTGAAGCGGCTGAAGTGCAACGGCTTCGGATGGAGTTGGAGACAGAGCGCAGTAAGCAGGTTGTTCAGGAGATAGACCGTCGTGCCGAACAGGTCCGACGCGATCTAACATCTCAGGGGTACACCGAAGAGGATGCTGCCAGGGCAGCGGAGCAACAGAGGCAGAACGACCAGACAGTCTATCAGACCAATCACAGAGCACAAGAGGCTCTCCAGGAACAAGAGGCTAAGTACCAGGCTGCGATACTGTTCAACCAGCAGTTTGGGGTACCTATACAGGATCTGTTGGTCTACAACACGCCAGCGTCGATGGAGGCGGCTGCAAGGCAGTTCCAGATGGTTCAGCAAACCAAGCAGCAGCTAGCAGCGGCACAGAAGGCTTCGGTTACTGCACAGGTGATGGATAACGGTGTCTCTACCGCCTCACCGACACGCAGCGAGGATAGGTTGCTAGACGAGTACAACAACGGGGCGAGAACGGAAGCTCATATCAAAGCAGTTGAAAGGTCAATGGGGTTCTGAGGCCCCGAGAAAGAGGTAAAACATGGTCCAGGCAGCTACTACGGGTTCGCTTGAGAATGCACAGAGAATCGTTGTTTCGGCGGTGCGCTATACAGAGGAGCACAATGCTCCAGCAATGGCCCTCACCGAACAGTTCACCCTCGGCAAGGGTAACAAGCAGGTCACGGTACCGAAGGTTGGACAGATGTCGGTTTCTGATCTGACTGACGGCCAGGACATCATAGACAACGAAGATATCGGGATGACGACGGTGGACCTGACCGCTTCGGAGGTTGGTGCCAAGGTTGTCCTCACCGACAAGCTCGTTCGCCAGAGCGTGCCCAACGTGTTCAACATGGTGGGGCGTCAGCTTGGTGACGGTATGGCAAGGAAGAAGGACAACGACGTAACGGCACTGTACCAGAACCTGGACGCAACACTGGGTGGTGCTACCAAGTTTTTCACCGTTATCAATGCGACTGGTTGCATTGCTTACGCCAAGGCCAACAAGTTTGGGAATCAGCTTTACATGATTCACCACCCGAACGCGGTCGCTACGTTCGTCAAGGCCGGTGCAGTAACACCCTCTGTCACCTACCCGGTTCCGCACGGTTGGTCCGAAGATCTTTTGAAGGACTTCTACGTTGGCTTGCGGCCCCTGAACGGTGTGCCCCTATTTGAGGATGGCAACATCAGTGTGGACAGTTCTGGTGACGGTTACGGGGCTATAGCTGACAAGGGTGCGATGGCTACCCTGACCTCGCTCAAGGTGAGGACCGAACGGGAACGAGACGCATCCCTACGCGGCACCGAGCTTGTCATGACTGCCGACTACGGCGTGTTCGAGCTAGACGGCAGTAAGGGCGCAGCGTTGCTTTATGACGCAGCGGTAGTTACGCACGACGCATAGGGGAGGAGTAGGCATGAACCTTGAGGAGCGGCGTGAGATACGTCAGGAACTGTCGAAACTTGGATTCAAGGGGGATTACCTGGATGGATGGCAACCACGGGCCAACTGCTGGCGACACCGGCCCCATCTTAACGTAGATGGGACAGAGGTTGCCCCGGCAGGGAAATACGTGCCCAACCAACCAGGTGATCCCTACACCACGGTAAAGCTGGCGAGGAACGCGGTCCTACCGTGGCCGCCTACCAAGGACTGTGGGTGCAAGTCTTGCAGGGAACGTGACTGGTCACAGTTTGTGATAAATACGGAGTCCGAGTGGCCCGAAGAGAGGCAGCAGGTTCTCCCGGCAACGGTCCCTGAGATTGGTGCCTTCACGGCACCCAAGACGGAGACGAAGCAGAGACGGAAGATGACGAAGTGTCCCGATTGTGATTTTGTCCCGCCAAAAGGGAAGAATGCGTCGCATTCAATAAATGCACATCGGAGACACATGCACCAAGAGGTAGTGGTAGGATAGTGGGGCCGAACTTCCTGGCCGAGGCCCCCGCAAAATATCGGCCTGCTGAGTAGCTGTAACGATTGACCGAGGCTGCTCTGGATTACAATATCGGTTGATCGCAGGGTGTATAAGAAACCTGTAAGTACGACCTTGAAGGAGGTTATGAAATGGCTTTTCCAACGACGGTAAGCGGTAGTTATGGATGGGAAAAACAGACTACATCAGCACAGAGGCAAGTCCTTGGGGCTGAGATGGCGTTTGCAGATGGCAGAAAGTACAGATATGTAGAAAATGGCGGTACTGCCATTGAAGAAGGAATGATTGTAGCAAGCGAGGCTCCTGCTGGTAATCATGATGAAGATCTAGCGGTAGCGACAACGGCTGCTGGTGCCAGTTCAGTCACCGTCACGCTTGGTGCAACCGCTGCTGCAAAGAATCTCTATGCAGAGGGGTATCTGTTCTTCAACCAACCGACGCTTTCAACAGCGGGGTCAAGGGTATTTTACAAGATTAAGAGTCACCCCCAGGCGGACAGTGCTGCTACGTTGGCTCTGACTCTTGATGAGCCCGATAAGACAGTTATTGCGGTTACTAACGGTACAGAGACTGCGGGTCTAATCAAGAGTCCTTACAAGGATATTGTAGTAGCTCCTGCTGCCGTAGCGGGGCGTTTTGTAGGCCTGGCAGCTTGTCAGATTGCTGCGAACTACTTTGGGTGGGTTCAGGTTGCAGGCATGGGCGTAGCTGCCATAGACGGAACGCCTGCCGTTGGCACACTCGTTGGTGCTAGCTCTAACCACGCAGGTTCGTTACTTGCCGTTGGGGCAGACACGACTCCTGCTCTTGCTAGGACACATGGTAAAGCAGGTGTGAACGATGAGTATCACACCGTAATGTTGATGAACCTGTACTAGAGCATAGAGACTAAACTTCAGATCCCACTGGGGCCGATCCGTAACAGGGTTGCCCCGGTGGGATGTGACTTAGAGGTGACAGGTGGTTAGCGGAAATCTTTGGACTCCCGAAGGTGTAAGTCACGACGCCACTGCCACGGTATCTCCCCCTGAGATGCGGGGTGAGCTTGGCAATCGACCACAGGCTAACATCTACAAGTTCACGTTCAAGTACAAGGGCAAGCAGAAGGAAATCTGGATAACCGCCGATGCTGATGCTACCCATTCCGAGATAGAGGATTTGGCTGGCAAGGAGGTCGAGACCTGGATAGATTCCCTCAACCAAGAGGAGCATCTCCCGGCCCCGACAGCGAAGCAGAAGAAAGAGATCGGCAAGGTACTCAACGAGATACGGACTCACGGTATCAAGAGGCGTCTTTCCAGCAACAACCGCATCTATTTTCCGGGGGTTAACTAATGACTACTACTCCTCAGTATCTCGTGCGGGCAGTGGGCTCGGGCGGCCAGCTAGATATAAACGTCCTATCTCCTGATGACAACGTAGGGTACGCCTTTGGTACCGACAGCGACGCAGTATTCTACCTCTCATCTGACGCCATAGGGTCGGCTGACGAGACAACGGGGCTTCACGCAGGGACTAGCAGCGTCAAGCAGGCGACGGCTGTTGATTCGCTCATAATATCCAACATCACCACCGATGGCGATATACAGATGCTGGTGTCTGACGGGGACTCAAAGGAGTTCCTTTTTGCAGATGGAAGTGCGGCTATTCTGTACCTCGGCCACGGCATGGCGGCCACCACGATCAAGAACGTGAACCAGATTGCTTTCTTGGCATCGGATTCGGCCTCCGCAGATGCCAACACCCTGGACGACTACGAGGAAGGCAGTTTTACTCCCTCGCTTGTAGATGGCGACTATGGTGATGATGAGAGTCAAACATACTCTAGCAACCGTGTGGGCCGCTATACCAAGATTGGTAACTTGGTTCACTTCCAGCTATACCTGGAGATGACCAGTCTCGGCAGCCTAACCGCTGGTGATGCGGCATCTATAATTGGACTTCCGTTTACGTCAGACAGTACCTCCGGTACACACCCGTCGGTGCATGTTGGGTTTGCCGGGAATCTGGCTATCGCTGCCGAGTCAGCCATATCAGGCGTGATAACACCCAACACCCAACGCGTCGGCCTAAAACTCTGGGATGCTGCGACTGGGACAACGAACCTATTGATTTCGGAAATATCGGCAAATGGACTACTTGGAGTCTCAGGAAGCTATAGGGTCTAATCAGAGAGGTGTACAATGGCATTAACTAAAGAATCGGTGATAGATCAGATTACAGTTTTGGAAGATGGACAAATCCAGGTAAGGCGTGCTGATAAGCTGAAGGAAGACGGCGTGGAAATAGCCAAGGCTTATCACCGGCATGTTGTTGTGCCTGGGGCTTCTCTTGTTGGTGAGGATGCCAGAGTCAGACAGGTGGGTGAGGCAGTACACACAACTTCGGTTGTCAGTGAATATCAAGCGAGTCTTGCTGAGTAGCCATATAAGGATGGTAAAAACATGCCTCTAGTCAACGGCATAACACAGGCAGATGTCGATGTATTGGTCGCAGAGAACTCTCGCGCCGCCGAGCAATTGAGGAGAATCATGGCCGAGCGGCATCGGCAGGAGTTGCAGGCTGAACTCGATGAGCTAAAGGCCACGGCAGAGAGCCTGGGCATCTCGCCTAATGGGGTCGAGAAGCTAGACCAAGTTCCAGCAGAGGCATAGATGGCAGTCATCCAGGGCCGAACCAGGCTACAGCTTGAAACAGCTATAGGCTACAATCTCGGAGCCATATTCGAGGGCTCTTTTACCTCGAACACGTCTACCATCGTCAACACGGATACCAAGTGGAAGGGTGGGGCAGGCGATGCCAATGGCAAGTGGCTCCATGTAACCAGCGGCAATAGGGCCGGGCAGATTGTGCGTGTCAACGACTCTACTGATGCCGGGGTGCTGATACATGATGCCCTTTCTGGGGGGGAAGCCTCTTCGGACGACTACCTCCTCTGGGACGAGGAGTACCGGCCCGATGCGATCTACAGCTACATCAACGACGCCATCCTAGAGGCTACGGACAGATTCTACGACGACGCAGAGGACATTTCGCTATTTGCTGATGGAGCCCAAAAGGGGTTCAGTATCCCATCTGGAATCTCCATGATCCAGAAGCTCCAGTACCGCAGCGTCTTCAAGAGCAAGACCATCGACAACGCGGATGACGACTGGGCAACCTGGGGCAGTAACAGTGCGGACCCGGACACGTACCTGAAGAAGGAAGGAAATGCCTCGATAAAGATTAGCCTAGCTGCTGATGCCGGTGAGGGCGACGTAGTGTCCTCCGAGGACTTCACGGCCATCAACCTGTCTGACTACACCCATATTGAATGGTGGGCACGCAGTAATGTTGCCACCACGGCGGGACAACTGAAACTACTCCTGAGCAGCACCACTGGCGGGGCTTCAGCGCAGGAACTGCTGCCGTTCCCTGCTCTGGCGATTGATACCTGGACCTTCTGCCGGGTGGAATTGGCGAAGGCAGACGAGGATACGGCTATCATCTCAGTGGCCCTTGAGAACGACTCCGACATAGGTGCTGCAAACGTGTGGCTCGACGGCATAAGGGCCACGCACTCCCAGGAACAGTCCTTCACCGACGTTCCGAGGCGGCTCTGGAGCGTGGATCGTAGTTCCCGCACGTTACAACTTACCGACTCGGCCCGTTCGATGATTGGCTACAACATGCTCAAGATCATAGGTGGCGACAAGCCAGCCTTGCTATCTGCGGATACTGATACCACGGAAGTTTCCGACGCCTTCGTCATAGCTCGTGCCACTGCGAGGGCACTCGCTGCTGCCCCTGCGAGTGAGGAGAACCGGAACCAGAGCGGGTTCTGGGAACGTATCGGTAACGGTTACTTTAACCGGATGCCAATGCTCACGAATGTTCGGATCGTAGAGTAGCGCCGTGGCACAGAGAGTCAAGGACCGCAGCGAGATCAGTCTCAACGGGGCGGGTAACCGCTACCGTTTGTCTGGTGACGGTCGTGTCCGACAGACTCTCCAATCCCAGTACCCTCAGAAGCGGGTTTTTGGCGACGTAGACAAGGACTCCAACCCCCGCACCTCGCTGGTTGTCTGGGACGACTGGACGGGCGGTATCGGCCTGTATTCCACCAATGGCAAAGAGGGGATGAACCGTTCCCTCTTCAACCGCTGCGAGACACGCTTCAAAGGGCACCTAACACTGCCCAAAGTCATGACCTTGGCCGCTGACCCTGGTGCTGCTGGAACCATCCTGGAGATCAACGAGCGGGCGGGCGTTATTATCGCCGCATTAGTCGGTGGCACAGATGCCTATGTCTACACCCCGGCCTCTGGTGTCAGTGCGGGAAGCTGGGGCAGCAAGGTACATGACTTCCCCGCAGTCGTCACAGACTCTCTGAACTTCACCCTCGCAGGTACTGAGTATGTGGCCTTCGCCTGCACCTCAGACTACACGTTCTTTAACGGTAGTTCTTGGGCCGACTCCACTTCAACGAAACCTACGGTCCGTCTTGCGTTCTGGGATGATCGTCTTTGGGGCATCGATAATACTGGACAACTCTGGTTCTCTACTGCCATAGACTCAGAGACCAATGATGCCAAGCTGTCCCTGCCAGCAGGGTACGTGAACGAGCTTTTCACTGGCCCCGATGCAGCGGGTGAGGACATCCTCTACGTCAGTACGAATGTAGGTCTTTATGCCCATGATGCGGCGAATGCTCGATTCGTGAAGACCAAGGTGGCCTTCCCCCAGGACGGCACGGCCAAACACGGTGCGGCTACCTGGAACGGCGAGATCTACGTTGCCGCAGGCGACATGGCCGTTTGGCGCTACGATCCGGTCGGGGGGACTATCACCTCGGTGGGACTGGATAGGGATGCTGGTCTGGACAGCGGCACGGCAACCGATGTGGGCGACATAGTGCGCCTCGTGCCGGTTCATTCCGGGGTGATAGCTCAAGTGAACGGGGCCACCGGCGATGGTATTTGGGAATACAACGGAATCGGCTGGCATTTTATTGGGATAAAAAGCGGTTCAGTGGGAACCGTGCACGCCAGTGATGCTGGTGGTTACTACCGGCTCTACTGGAGCATCACGGATCGCTTGGAATTCCGCGCACTGGATGTGGGGCATGTCAATCCCGATGTTGCAAACATCAACTACGACCAGTCCTCGGACACCAGGTTATTCTTGGTCACTCCCTGGTTCAACGCAGGGCAGAACGAAATCGACAAAACGGCCATCCGAATCCGCCTCGACTGCACGAAAATAACTGACGATGAGATCATCAAGGTAGAGTATGCCCTTAACTACGGCAGCACCTATGAGAGTGGGTCCACATCAGACGGTAAGTCGGAGTTCAGTATCATTGGAACCGCCAGCAATGGGGTTACCTCCGCAGAATTTCCCAAGATAGGCACCACTGCTACCCCTCCGGTTGCCAATACCACCTCTCAGCCTGGAGTTGATTTCCGGGCCATCAGGTTCAAGATAACCCTGAATGGTGATACCGCCACGTCATCTCCAAACCTAAAATCCCTGAGCCTGGAGTGGCGGCGCAAGTTGAAGGCCCGGTACGGCTTCACCTTCGACATCGACCGCACCTCACGCTACGCTGGTCGCAGTCCCAAGGAACAGAAGGCCGCCCTGGTGACGGCCTTCGAGCAGGCTACGATGGTGGAACTGACCTACGTGGACGATACCGGCGACACGCAGAACTACTATGTGGACATCACCAGCATGGAAGATGTCCAGGAGACGGGTCACGGTGAGGCTGGGGTCACACGCATCACGGCGGTTGAGAGCTAGATGGTCACGATCCGGTCCGACGATTTCACTCGACGCAACAAGATCGTACTGAAGACTGCGGATGAGACCGTCAATAACAACAACTCGACACAGGCTGACGACCACCTCCTGGTCGCTCTAGGAGCCAACGAGACATGGATACTTCGATTCTTTGTTAAGTACAACAGTAATACGACCGCCAACTTCAAATACGCTCTCGTTGTTCCCAGTGGCGCAACATACTCAGCGTTGTTTCAAGGTGACAACACCGGTGGTTTCGTGGAATACTACCGTGAGAGCAGTGACCAGCTTGTAGACGGCAAAGCGGCAAACTGGGCGTTTCTCCTGGAAGTAGTGGTGAAGACCAGTAGTACAGCCGGTAACGTCGTATTGCACTGGGCACAGGGTACGGCCAATGCTTCTGACACGAAGGTCCTGATAGGTTCCAACATAGTGGCGCACAGACTAGCATAGTATTGAGGAAAGCAGATGCGTTTTGACTCAGGTACCACAGACGTTGGAACAGCAGGCACAGAGGTGCAGATTAGCAACACGAGCGATAGGGTCAAGGCCATCGATGTCCGAGGTCGCCCTAGCAACACGGGGAACGTCTTCTTCGGAGTTATCGATGTATCAGCTACTAATGGCTGGACCTTGCAGCCTGGGGAGTCCATCTCGATCACCTTTGGAGAGGGGAGTGCTAAGTTTGCAGATTTCTATGTGGATGCTGCTACCAGTGGCGACGACGTGGACTGGAGTGTAGTGCTGCTGTAAGGAACACCGGGCGCGGCTTAGACTACCTCATGCCGTGGAGGATGAAGTAAGTATGTTTGATTTCATAGCCTACTTTTCTACTCGACTCCAGACCGCGTTATCGGCACTCAAGGAGGCCGAAGACGTATTCGTGGCCGTCGAAGACCTTTTACACGACAAAGGCTCCGATCCTGCGGTTCAGGTTGTGCTGAACGATATACGCGACTTGAGGCGTAAGCTCCATGGCATCAGAGAGTAGCTCCCGCGAGTCGGTAACGCTATCGGGCAAGGAGCTAATTCAGCTAGTAATATTTGCCCCGGTCGTCTTCACATGGCTGTTCCTAGCTGCAAGGATAATCTGGTCAGCTAGTTCAAATCCTGAGACGCTAGATAATATTGAAGGACTCCTGACAGCTTTGGCAGTGCTAACGATTCCCGTTTCGGCAGGTATTTCTAAGATATTCGAGCGAGAGGATTCTAAAGAAAAATGAACTTCAAAAAGCCCAAGCTCATAATCAAGGAACGGAATATCTACTTCCCCCGCATACCGTGGGTTGGGGTTACGCTACCGCTTGACCTGTCGTTCCGATTGCCGAGCCTAGAGGGGCTATCACTGGGCCAGAACCCCCGGGCCATCGTCCTCATGGCGCTGGTGGTCTCAGCCGCTGTGCTCAGTGGTGCGGTCTATTTCGCTATCCAGGGCATTTCCCCGGCTCCAGTCTGGCCTGATGCTGCGGTCTACGATGCGGGCAGGGCGCAACGACTAGGGCAGGAACAGATTGGTGTTGGCGAGAAGCAGCCCGTCGAGGCGTCGAGCCCCACGATGACCTTGCAATTGAACATCGGCTCGGCCCGTATCTCAGAACTGGTATTTGAGGACATGTCGATCGGCAAGGCTTCGGGCCTGACGGACTCGATCAACATCAGTAGCACGGCTGGCAACATCATCTGCGAAACCCTGCTCCTAGAGGACGTAGAGGCCACAGATTTCACGCTAGCGACGTCAACTGCCTATGCGATGACTATCGCCACCACCACCGCAGACGGTCTGTCCATTAGCCCGACACTAGCCAGTACGCCAGTCAAATATGCCTTCGGCAGTACCCGTGGTGCGTTGAGTGTGCCTGCGGTCAAAGGAGGTACGTTTGACAGGATTTTAATCTCGTCAAGCGCGACCTCGACGGTGGGACAAATCACATTCAAAAGAGTGAAGGCATACGGCGCTGGAATCACGATTGGGAACATGAAATGCGGCGAGATAATCATTCGTGGTACTGATGCTGACGAGAGTGTCTACGGCGACGGCTCAGGTATCGACAGTGCATCATTTACAGTGAACTCGACAGTGACCGTTCAGTCCTCGACGCTCATCGGCAACGTCGAGCGCCCGGTATCGGTGAAATGAGACAAGACGATATAAGACTCAGGGTAGAGCGGGTGGCACTAGACCACCGAATAGTACGATGGGGAGCCTCTATGGGCATCCTCGTGACTCTGGGAGCCATCCTGGCTCGGAGGCGGCACGGATGAAAGACCTATTCACGCGCATCAGACCTCAGATCATGCTATTTGGACTCACCCTTGGCGTGATCGGTTTATATTCTTTGAAACTCAATGCAATCGAAGTTACCACGGCGTGTGTTAGCGCCATCGCAGTTTTGGGCATGAAGATTCTAGAGGATAAGGACTGAGATGTTTCTTGAGAGACTATGGCAGCGGGTCACCGGAAGGCTATCCGAGGCTTACTGTGTACGTTGTCGGGCACACAGGAAGGTTGCTATAGTTAGGTATGTCAAACACGAAAACAAAAAGCGGCTCGAAGGCATCTGCCAGACGTGCGAAGCGAAAACGAGTTCGTTCGTCGCCGTCTGATCGGACCGAGTCGGTTGTTAGGATGCCTGTTGTAAGCATTGGTGCCTGCCGAGTAGCGAAGGTCTGCGAGGGGTGGCACACCGATTTGGCGAACGGATGGTGCCGAAGCTGTTGGGACCGCAAAAACGACTGAGTGACCGTATCCTAGCCCAAGAAGATGCGTCGTAGTGACCGCATCTGTTCAAGGATCGCGGTAGCCTCAACGCCATCGCGCCCGGTTTTGTCCCACGCTTCATTGTACTGCCGGGTCAACTGGCGCATCTTACGGATGTAGATTTTCAATTCACTCACAATTCCCACCCTGTATTTTCTGGTGACAGTGGCACGAACAGCCATTGAAGTTGCACCATCGGTGCATCTTATCTGGCGTACTGTAGATACAAATCAACGAGACCGTCACTCCAGTACCTCCGTTACAGTTACGGTTACTCGCCGTTGGTTGATGATTGCTCCTTATTGCTGGGGCGCTGCGGGATGGGGCGGGTCCATTGCTTCATCACTGCCTCAAACAAATCTATGATGTTGCGTCCTCGTACGAAGTCGTCATTGAAAAACCATGTGAGCATAGAAGCCATCGCTATTGGAGACAGCAGGCTCATTAGCATGAGGTAGTTTGGAAGCGTCTCTGCAATGATGGGATACCAGTACGATGAGTTCTGCACCACGACCACCCACGGATATTTTGCGTCTTCTGAATGCCATATCTCAAAATGGTGAGAGTTTTCTTCCCCGATACTTTGGTCAACGTAGTAGTTCAGGGCCTTCATTGACTCCTCGATGTCATCTGAAGGGAAGTCGAATTTCAACGTCTCAAATTTGCCGTCATCGAATAACCACGCATTTGTCAGTTCCTTTTTGTTCATGGTGCCTCCTCAATCTCCGTAACTGTAACCGTCACTCGCCGCTGGTTCTTGTGCGGCACTCTGGTGTGGCCGTAACTCGTCGCCACCACCGTACCCGCACCTTGGATCCTACGTGAAACTTTGACATGACATCTCCTTTTTCACCTCTGTAATATCTCCAAGATCCTATCCACATCCTCGTAGCGCCAGAGGTATGACTCTATATCTACGCCACCGAGGGCTTCCAGCCATGTGATCTGGGGATCGGATAACTTCCCCTTGGGAGTTTTGAGTTCGGCAAAGATTATCCGATCCCCACGGACCATCACAGTATCAGGGAAACCAGGGTCTGAGCGTCGTGAGTCGTAGTTGTGGTGGTACAGCCAGCCGAACTCATGGGCTCGTTTCCGTAGCCAGAACTGGAAGTCTGCCTCAGACTTGAACTGGCTGCGGTTCAGTGCCTCTCGCGCCTCCTCGTTGCTCAGGGTGTCAGACACTAGCTCGATCCATCAACCGTCGAGCATGTTTGTTGCAGTAGAGTGTACCCTCTACCAGGTACTCAGCGTTCCGGTCACACAGGAATTTGCTGGATTCGGGTGCTGGGCACTTTATTATTTTTTTTATTTCTTCACGCATGTTGGTTATCCTCGCTCCGTAGACTGTACAGGCCGCGCACTACCCAGTTGATGATCCGGTCTCGGCGTCGCCAGTACACGCTCGTAGGACCCGCACACTGGCTACAAGTGGAACAGTAGCCCCATCTTCCTCCCCTCCCCTTCTGCCAGCGTCCGCTGCAACATACGCACCTGCCTGTTTTGTCGCTCATTATGCGCTCCTTCTGTTCAGCCTATAGTCGTTGCAGAGTAGGTGTACCGTCTTGACCATATCGCTACGATCCCATAGCCGGGATGCCAGCCTATACCCCATAGACGTTTGCATCTGATCGAAGGTTAGGTTGCTGGTCACGACCATGTACCCGCCGTTGCGGTACCTGTGATCTACCAGCGCGGTCAATTTCTCTTGCACCCACTCCGATGGGTTGCCCTGGCCTATGTCGTCCAGGATCAGCAGTCCACGAGTGTTTCGCCAGGTGATCTTCTCGTTTACGGTGCCGTTACTGTCGTCATCGTAGGTACCACGGAGTTCATCTAGCAGGTCGGGTACGAAATCGTAACGGCAAGTGCCGCCAGCATGTAGCCACTCACGGCCAATGGCCTCAGCCAGGTGGGTCTTGCCAGTACCAGCGTCGCCAAGCAGGAACAGGATATGCGGCCCCCGCTTTCCCACGATCTCCTGAGCGGCCTCGACAGCCTCCTCGGTGCCCTCACGCTTGCGGAATCGAGTAAACGTGCGTGTGATGTCATCTGGGTGCTGATGAGGTATGTTCGCTAGCATCCACCTCTCAGAGTCTTCTCGTGCCGCTTGCTCTCGGATACCTGGGCAGCGGCACGCAGCCTCGGACAGTTTCCTGCCCGCCTCTCGGATTATGTTAGCTGTCTGTGGATCATCGATGTCCCAGTAGCCACAGTCCGAGCACTGGGTCTTGTCCGGTAGTACAACTTGCCTGGAATACAGGTCTTTAAGTGCTTGTCCCATACTTGTCATACGTTATCCCACCTTTTCTTGTCAGCTAGTATTTTTTCATGCTGTGTCATTGGTTTTGTGCCATTCACTGAGGGCTGCTTGGCCTTCTCGCGCTTCAGCCAGGCTAACCAGAATTGCGTCAGCCCTTGTTTGCCCTTACCCCTCTGGCGTCCCTTCGAGGTCGTCTGCAACCAGTCGTAGGCGATGGTCGCCTGCTCAACGAGGTCCATGTCCCCATAGACACGGTTCACATCCTCGACAAGACCTACTCTTGGCTTCCACCGAGGGTCACGAGCGAGAATTTTGTCCCACGCCATAGATGTGGGAGAGGGATCAGGGGAGGTAGGAGGGGAGTTAAGAGGGGGAGTATGAGGGGGAACATCGAGGGGAACCTCGGAGGGGATAAGGGAGAGGGTAGCCTGAGCGGATGAACCCGCAACCCGTTGCGGGTTCACTGTAGCTGAGGTTGCGGGTTCACCTGTTTCATATTGCGGGTTCACTGTAGCTGAGGTTGCGGGTTCACTTTCCATGTTGAGCGCCCACTTCGATGGCTGGAACTGGTTGCCCTTTTGCAACCGGATCACAAAGCCGTCTTCTTGGAGCCGCTTCAACGCCCACTGAACCGTGCGGACTGGCATCTCACAGTCATCGCTGAGGGTAGCGTGTGAGGGATATGCGTAGCCCTTTACGTCGTCGTAGTAGTCAGCCAGCACCATCAGTACCAGCTTCTCGCTGCGGCCCCTGTGACCGCGTGTTGTTTTCGCCCATTTCGTAGCTGTCCAAGACAAAATAAACCCCCTGCTGCATCGGGTGTTTGAGCGACACGAGACGAGCAGGGGGTCTATGCTTTTTGGGGAAGCCTAGTATTGTGACCCGATGTCGTCTACGTGTCGCTCACCTCAAATCCTATCACGGTTTCTCGTCTAAAGCTACACCGGAACTGGGAACAACTCCGGGGATGCTCCGCCGCCCTTCCAGGAAAGCACCTGTACGTCCTCACCGTTGCGGTAGGCGTTCCAGGCTTTTATGATCAGCGCGTTGTACTCGACTTCGCGCATCTTTTTAAGTGAGCGCATGTCACTGAGTAGGCGACGGCGCAGTGCCAGGACAGAGTGTCCCGGTTTAAGATCCTCTCCGGTCTCGACCTTCTTGAGAAAATCTACTGTGTCACCCGCATCGATGTTGGAAAAAACGTAGTGCAATGCTGCCCACCTGCATCCTCCCCGCAGTTGTTTCCTGGCTCCGTCCCCGGCAGGAATCGACTCTCTGAGGTTGGGGTTCTCGTCGAGGAACTGCATAGCTTCCTGTACGCTCGTCACCGCAGAAAATATCTTGCGGTCCATTACGCCGTAAGTCTCGTAGCCCATCAGCAGGGTTATCGTAGCGGCCAAGATCGGCGCGTTCTTCTCCCCGTTGATATGGAGGAAATCCCGAAGGTGCCTCGGCATCCCAGTGTCGTACACAAACAGCGTCTCACGAGGCACGTTCCTATCGACACGGAACAGGACTTCCGTGTCGGCCTCCAGGACACCCCACAGGCGATGCTGCCCGTCGAGTAGTGCCCCATCGACATCAAACGCAATGGAGTCACCAGCGGTGGACAGCCACTCGCCAGTCTTCATCGCCCTGGCGTACTGATCGACCTTGCTCTGCCGCAGTAGCCTGTTGTTCTTGATCATCAGACCCAGGTAGGCCGATGCCTCGTCGGGGCCGATGTATTCCCAGGACGTACTGATCGGAGCGATTCCTTTTTTGCCGTTCATTTCTTCACTTCCCCTTTTTTTTGGACTTACTGCGTGCTACCTTTGCTGCGATTTCTTGTGCTGTAGTTGTCCAGGGCGTTGTGCCCTCGTATGCGTTGTCCATCAGCCGATAACGCTCGTCGCAGCCGTTGGTGTTTAGGCACCGGGCTACTGGCGCGGCTGGCTGCGATGGAATTAGGTATTTGTGTACGTGCTGCTTCTTACTCACTAATGGACCGGACCTTGAGCCTGGGTTCCCCCTCTACCCTGGCTGCATCGATAACGTCCCTGATGTACTGGCCTCGTTTAGCAAACGGTTTGAGTTTGGTAGCGTTAAATCTCGCTGGTACGAGAGCCTGATGCTTCGGTATATACGCCCCTGCGTCCACGAGGTCTGCCTCTGGGATAAACTCCAAGACACCGTGAAGACGACTTTGATCGTAGCTGTGCTTAGTTTCCAGGCTAGCTACGTGATGGTCGCTGACGGCCTCAGTCGCCCCCTCCGCCTGCATCATCCTACTCAGTTCCCAGGCCAGGCGGCGGTAATTGTCCGAGGTTGCGGCTGCTTCTGTCTCGGCCTCTGCCACGAGATCGATCAGTTCCTGGAGACTACTCCCCATCGATGACCTCCTCGTCTGCCCCCTTGGGTAGCGGCTCTCGGAGCAGCGCCAGCGCATCTCGATACAACCAAGCACGCTGCTCAATGTAGTCAGCGATTAGTAGCGCCGACTCAGTGGTGGTACCCAAAGCGATGGTGGCCTGTTCCAATGCTTTTTGGCGGTGGAAACTGATCTCCCTCAACGCCTCGCGGCGGTCGATATCGTTGCCAGGATTCCAGCCACCGTTTGGCGTCACTGGCACTGGGACACCCTGCGCCTGCTGCGGTGGCTGTGCGGGCTGCTGAGGGGCTGCTACGGGGCTGTCTCCATCGATGTAACTGCCCCACGAGAGGACGTTCCAAAAGTAATGCCAAGGTGCCGTGCCGTCGGTGCTGCTTTTCTGGTTCCCTTGGACGAGGGTGGCCTGGTAGGTTGCACCAGGCTCAGGCGATACATCGGCGGAAACGAACAGTGGCATCGAGAACTTGCCAAGTCCCTCGACGATGGCTCGGATGGGCCAGTCGCCAGAGGATTTCTGTGGGCCAGTGATGCTCTCGACGGTTAGGGTCACGTTGCGGGTTTCTGGTGATTCTGGTTGGGTCAATATTTATTCCCTTTCTGTTTCTGGGATTATGCTGTTTTCGGACAGCATCTCCTGTACATCAACGGCTCGTATTCGACGGTCGCCACCGGGGCCAAGGCGGCTGTATTTCAAGTGCCCCTCGGCCATCAATCTGTAGACCTGCCTGGAGGACACCTGTAGCACCCTCGACACATCGGTCACCGTCATGATCTCGCCAGTCTCCATCCTGACCTCCTGTCCATCTAAACTCCATTTAAACCTTGCTGGACTAAGTGGGACTACGACCTATCATCGCTCGTTGCGACTGGCTACGTCAAGCCTTTGAGCGTAGTCGCCCGACGCTCTTCAGCACCAGTCTCAGTAGCCAGTCCTGCCTCGACGGCGCTCCTGATTCGGGCCACGCGGCATCGATCTCGGCAAGCTCTGCATCGGTGGTGCGGAGCTTGATTACGTTGCTTCTTCGCCTCATCCATTTTTCTGCCATTTACTACTGTCCTTTCTGCTTTGCTGCTGTGACGTGTTCGCATTCTTGGCTGCTAGTGGTGCCAGCAAATCCATGTTGCTGACACTGCCAGCCGTAGCGGTATGCATGTACCGCTACGGACATATCGGTAGCTGTCTTGCCTAGTGGGATCGGTTGGCGCGGGTCTCGCACCAAGTACGTTCCTGGTACTGGGCATTCAACTGCGATTGCTCTCACTGCTCCTCCTCGGTGGCTTGTAGCCCGTCTATCGCTTTTCGTATCCTTGTCCTAGCACCTTCCAACGCTACGCTGGCGTAATACTCGGTGACGTTTGTCCGACCCTTGACTCCACAATGCGAGCACGGGGTCTGGCTCTGGTCTAGTTCGCCGTGGATTGCTGCGATGCCAGCCTCGATATGTCTCAATCTCCCCACAAGTTCTCGTAATCTCGTCATGGTTCCTCCTGGGTGACCCGGTCATAGGCACCGGGCCACCGCTATGATTGTGTGCTAGCTGACCGCCGCCATCAGCTTGCCAGCCTTGGCCTCGATAGCCACGCGCTCGTCGGTGTGCTGGGTCTGCTGCGCCTGCGAGGTGAGCGCCTGCACGAGGTTCCAGACCGACCTGGGGTTGCCGTCCTCCTCCTTGGCCTTCCTCGCCGCCGTCAGGGCTAGTCCCTGGGTGAACCCCTTGCCCCGGAGCCATTCGACGGTCTTCTCCTCGCTGGTCGCGACCTCCTTGGCCTGCGCGGCCTCGATCTGCTCCACCACAGGCCCGGTGCCTGCCTCAAGGTAGCGCCGTAGGAACGGCTCGGCCTCTCGGACGAACCTGCCAGGCCCACCAGACGAGTGGCGTATCCGCAACTCGGTGATCTCTTGGGCACCCCAGACGATCCTGTTGTCGCAAATGTAGCGATAGAGGAACGTTTGCAGCGAGAACGTCTTGCTGCCCGTCTCGGAGTTGGCGGCAAAGAAACCCCGGTACAGCACGTCGGTACCGTTGCTCCCCGGTACCTCAATCTCGTGGTCTTCATTGACCAAGAAAACGAATATGTCGCGATCCGATGCGTACAGCGTGGTCGCCTTCAACGGGTCCGACGAGGCGTAGCTGGCCGAGGGCACCTTCCACACGTCCTGGTCGATGTTGGCCTCCAGGGCCTGCACCACATCGATGTCCCAGATGCGGCCATAGGACTGGGACGTGATGGCCCTGGCCGTGCGGTCTGCGGGACTGTCGGCACGGGGCGGCTCGTGGAGGAGAACCTTGCCGGGATAGTCCCCGGCCTTGTCCATAGACCACGATAGGGGGATCACCGCTAACTCTGGCGGTAGGGTTCGCAGATAGCCAGCGGGAGCCTTCGCGAGGCGTGCTAGCTGGCCGAAAGCCCAGTGTGTGAGCCGTGTATCCTCGAAACCGTCCCGTAGGACTATCTCGCCGTCCAGCGGGTGAAGCTGGAGTTCGGATAGGGTCTTGTTGAGTTCGATGGAGTCGTACTTACGGGCCTGCACCGCAGAGCGTAAGCCTCCAAGTGATAGGAATCGTTCGTCGCTGGGCCTGGTAGCCCACTGGTTTGAAGCCGTCATTAGGTTCAATAGTTACTCCTCTATGTTTGGGTCGAAAGGTTCGCCTGGGCCGCGCTCCTCTCAGGTGCGGCGTAGATTCAGACTAGGCTTCCGCCGACGGCCCGAAGGCCGTTTCGCCTGGGGAGCCACCCCAGGTGCTGATCACGGCGGTCACTAATATTTTTTTATTTTTTTATTCGCTACTCTTCTTCCGGGCCAGTGTCGTACTCAGGGCTGTCCGAACAGCCAGCGTTTTCGCATGTGTAGGCGTAGAAGCCATCCTCGCCTGCCATGTAGGGTGTCTCGTGGCCGCAGCTAGGGCAGTAGTGACCGGGGAAGTGGTCTATGCCAAGCGCCTCTCCGATCCCATCATCGCCATGGTATCCGTACTGCTTCATGAGCCCTCCTAACTCCGATGCTTGATTAGCAGCGACAGCGCCCACGACAGCCCGGTCACCGCGCCCTCCAGGTGCGTAACCTCGTCGGTGAGTGCAGCCTGCCGGGCCTGCTGTATGTCGGTCTTGGTCTCCTCGATCCTGGCCTCGATCTGTTCGCGGAGAGAGTTGCGAAAGAAGATGTCGCGCTGGCACGTTGGGCACTCAAATGTCCTCATGCGCCCACCTCTTCCGGTTCGCAATTCCAACAGCGTGTTCCAGTCTCGTTGAGGTTGCTGCCCGTGGCGCACTCAGGACAGGTGGTGCGGTCTTGCTCCTGGCCCTCGGCCTTGTCTATAGCTGCTTCGGCTTGCTCTAAAATCTCGTCGCATCCCTCCAAGCCAGAGTTGACTGCCATGCTAATCCACTCCTTCAGTGCCAAAATCAAATCTGGTGATGCTGCGATCAGCCGTGCGTTAGCCGCGTCCTCTGCGCTGGTGTACTGGCCCCCATCGTCGTTAAACGAGTTTGAGATTGACCCAATACCTCGACGGTTCTTATGGGTTATGTAGAATGCGTCATTCCTATCATTGGCTTCATGAATATCCCACGGCCCTGGTGTGTAGGTCATGCTTCTTCTCCAGTCTCTGAATCAAATGCAAACGTATCGAACGGCCAATCGCCCAGTAGAGCCTCTTCAGCCTCTTTGGGGTTGGCTATCAGTTCTTTTAGCCGCAGCCGCAGAGCCTCCAGTGCCTCAGAATATGTAGGTATGTCGGGGTTATCGCTGATGACCACGTATGAAACGGTCATGGCGTGATTGTATTTAATGCTCATATGATCTCCCCGTAGGCGGCTATGTCGCCGTCCTGTACAGCCCTTGCGATAATGTCTATGGCCCTGTATACACCTTGCTCAAACTCTGTCGCGCCCATTGGGTCAATGCCGCGTTCGATGAACAGCTTATTCATATCGTTTGTTACCAGCGCGATGCAGTCGTCGATGGTCTCTGGGTTCACTCGTACCTCCTCTTGATTGCCACTCTTTGGTGGCTGATATTTTTTATTTATTTATTTTTTTTATTTTTATTTATTGGAGCTTGGTAACCTCCTCAGTGGCGATCTGGATCAGGCTCTGGCGTAGGATGTCCGAATCGATGGCCTTCGCACCGTACTCATCGACGAGGCACTGGAGCGGGATCACTCGGAACTGGTGCGGCAACTCAACCGTGTCCTCGATCTCGCCGGGGCATAGGTCTAGCACGTAGCTGGTGACACCTGGGCCACGTAGCCGTTGCCATTCGGCTGCGGCCTGTGCATCGGCATCGGATTCAAACTCGCCATCGGTCAGGATCAGGTCGAGGCGTGGCTGGCCGATCAGGCCCAGCGCCTCCTCGTTTTTGTACATGGCCTCGACTAGCGGGGCCAGGTTGGTCTGCACCGCATCACGTTTCAAGGGATCGTCCACGCTGATGCCTGCGAAATACTCGCGTGTCAGTCCCTCCCGATACGCCCGGCCAGGTCGGCCAGTCTCCTGGATCGCCACCCGATTGAAGCTGAAGCCGTCGTAGGTTATCCCAGGGTAGGTCGAGGCGGCATCGAACAGGACGCGCATCAGGTTTCCAGCTACGCCCTGCATCGCACCGGAGCAGTACCCGGTTTCGGGCATGTGGGTCGAGCCAGAGTTATCTATGGCTATGCTTACGTGCTTTTTCACCTCCAGCCTGCCAGCGGCCTCGTCGGCCCACCCGCCTCCATCTATCAGCGCGGTGGTTGGGTCATCGAGCACATCGCCCTCGTCCAGGTCTGCCCGTTCGCGCATCCTCGTGGCTGCATACAGCGCACCTAGCAGGGCCTCAGCCGCCTGGGCATGTGCGATGTCCTGTTGGCCCCGTCTGGCCTGGTAGCCGTCATTCCGGGCTGAGATGTAGCCCTCGCCCATCTCAGCCTTGTTCGGCTTGTCCTGGGCCACATCGTCCTTGAACATCTGTCGTATGCTCACAGCTATGTCGTCATCCTCGTCCAGGCCCAGGACATCGAGGACGCCCCTGGTCTGGGTTCGTATGTAGAGGTCAGCGACCTCGTTTTTCTTCGTCTGGGCCAGGTAGGTGGAGAGGGCACGTCCTCGTCCACCGCCACCGCCCGAATAGCTGCTACCCGTCGCTCGACGGTAGCCTTGGTCTTGTTTCGCCACGTTTCGCCTCCTAGAATTTTATTTTTTATTTTTTCCTAGTCACTCGACGAGGCCCGGAACGCCGTCCAGGCGGCTTCGATGGCACGTTGCACCGCCTCGCCGTCGTGCTTGGCATCGATCTTCGTGAGGATGCTGCGCTCCAACCAGTACCTAAAATCGCTACCTTCTAGCTGGTCGCACATGGCTGCGGCATCGAGCGCACGCCTGGGTGATACCTGGTAGCTGATCCGGTTCTTTTCCCATGCCCGATACAGGGTGTCGATCAGCCAGACGGCTTCGGGCACGTAGTCCTTGCGGACATCGTGCGCCCGTAGCATGGCTGCGAGACTGTCACCGCTGAGTGGCGGCACATCGATGCTCCAGAACCGATCACGCAGGGCCTCGTTCATGGGCCTGGTTCCCACGTAGCCTGGGTTTCGGGTTAAGAAGCACCGGAATTCGGGATGCACCTCGACGGTCTGGCCTCCGACCTGGAACGTGCTGCCCTCGATGCCTGGCCTATCAGTCATCCCGTTCACGAACGAGATCGCATCGGGTTCGGCCATGTTCGCCTCGTCGATCAAGGCCCAGTCGCCGTTACGGGCAGCGGCTGCGAACTCCGCAGCCATCAGGACGGTCTGCGAGGCCACGAGTTCCCGTTGACCCACGAGGTCCCGTTTTCGCAGACCACCATCAGCCGTCACCACTGCCAGGCGCTTGCCCAGGCTGGCGGCCAGGTGGTGGACGGCCAGTGTCTTGCCCGATCCCGCTGGCCCCATCAACTCTACGTGGCCTATCGTCGCAGCGGCCCTGAGTTCGGGTAGCCAGGGCGGCTCAACGTACTCACCGTTCACGGCAGACGTGGCAGGCGGCACATCGGGCCAGACCACGCCGTCACCGCTGGGCGGCACCGGGGCGGGGCCAGGGGCAGCACCGTTACGATCTGGTGCAGCTACCAGCACGCCGTTGTCGCTGCGGTAGTCCGCAGACAGTGCTGCAACTATGCTGGCCTTTTTGATCGTAGCAAGGCCAGCATCCTGGGCCAGCCTGCGCAGATCGCCAATGTCCAGCGCCTCTAACTCGACTCGATTCATTCCCATGCGTCACCTCCTAAGATTTGGTCTGCTACCGCAGCCATTGAAGCGCCGTAGGCGTGCTACGGCGCTCGCATGGCGGTGTTAGCCTATGCCTCACTTATATCTAAATATTTATCTACCACTAGGCCGTAACCGTTGGATGGGCCAACCCCTGCAAAGTCTCTGCCCCACGGCCCGTTGTGATGCCGTCGGCATCTATCGCAATACCATCGACCGTCTGTGCGGTGGTCATCCTTGCAAAAGCCCTTGTGATATCCATCCTTGCCGTGCTCTCTGTAGTGGTGCTTGTGACTTTTTCGGTAGCCGCCATTTGCCTTCGACCAATCCCAAACGTCGATCTTGTTTCCGCTTCTACTCCAGACCTCAACCTTGAAATCCCTTCCCGATTTAAATTTTCCAGCTACCCGATATTCCTTCATCGTCGTCACCTCCTAAGATTGTGCTGCTACCGCAGCCATTGAGGGGCAGGAACCTTCCTGCCCCCGGATGGGTGCGTTAACCCTTCTGCAAAGCCCCGGCCTCGTAGCTTGTGACGGCGGTGCGCCGGGGCCAAACTCCATAGGAATGGAGTTGGTGTTCGTGCTGATTTACGGGTGTGGACTTATCGGTTATGGGGTCATGATTGACTCCTTCCTCGTGGGTACGTTAGCTCCAGTCTGCCTTCACGAGTGCCTTAGCTACAGCTACCGCATCGGCCTCAGTCTTGAATTTGGGGCCAACGCCCCAGCCAGAGGCTCGTTCTAATTCGCCGTCCTTCGTGACCCACGGGTTGTATGTGGTCACCTCCCATGCCCGGTGATAGGCGTAGCCATCCTGGGCCACTCGCGCTACCTGCACGCCCAGGTTGGGGATCAGATCAGGGAGCGGGTCGGTGACCCTGGTGTAGGCCGTGCCGCCCCTCTTCTCGATGTCGTCCTTCGCCATCTGAGCGGCTTGCTGCCGCTGGTCGCCTGTGTACCCGTCTTGATTCCATGCCATCGTGCCTCGCCTCCGGTTTGGATATTGGATCGGGCTATGCCGTCCATCGGTGGGGCCGTGGCATTCGGCCCCACTCATGGAGTGCCTAGCTAAGCATGACCGAATCGCTGTTGACCCACTTGGAACCGCTGGCATTTTGCGGCCTGGTCGGCTGTATCTGAAGCTGTACCTGGCCCCAGGACACACGAGCGTCGATCACCGTCACCTCGATCACCAGGCCGGGGACTCCGTGGTAGGTTGCGGTCTGGTCTATGTACTTCGCCAATTCGATTGCCGTCATCGCGTCACGTTCTCCTCGTTCAGATTTCTGCGCTATCGCAGCCGTTCGGGGAGACGATCCCGGCGGATCGTCCACCCTAGGCGGATGCCCTAGCGGCGAGGGTAGTCAGGCTCTCTCGCCCTCCAGAAGTCCTCCAATTCCTGTCGAATTGATTTGATTAGGTCTCGCTGCTCCTTCGTCCCTGATTTACCCTCTCCTCTGGCTGCCTGAGCCTGCCGCAGACGGCGGTATATGTCGTTACCCGCTTTGTGCTCCTCAGGGGTCATCGCGTCACGTTCTCCTCGTCAGATTTGGCTGTAGCAGCCATCAGGAGGCCGTAGGAGGTGCCTACGGCCCCCGCATGGGTGCTACAGCCTATCGGCTCCAGAGAATGCGGCTCACGGTATCGATTTCGGCCAGGTCTGCGTTGGCATCGCGCCATTCGGCCTCTTCGGCTTCGGCCTCGTAGCAGCCCACGCAGATCACCGCGCCGTCGATGATCCGGTAGTCGGATATTCGCTCAAGCGGCTCGTCGGGATACTCGCAATTCACGTTGTCGCAGAATCTCATGATCTCGCCTCCGGTTTGGATATTGGATAGCTAGACTATCGACTGGTACAATTCGGTCAACTTCTCAGCCAGGTCGCTTCGGGGATCGAGCAGCGGGTAGGCATCGTGGCCGCCGTCCATATCCGACTCTATAGCCTCGCTGATGGTCCAAGCTTCGGACTCGCTCAATTCGTTGGTGCCTTCGGCCAGGGTCGCCAGGCTCTGTGACCACTCATAGCGGTCACCAACGAACGCTATAGCGTCCAGGTCATCGGTGGTCAATTCCAGGGTATAGGCCATGCTCACGCCTCCGATTGTGTATTTGATCGCCCTTCGTTCGGGGATCACTGAGGGGGCCGTGGCATCGGCCCCCCGGGTGATACTCGAAAGTCTAGGCTAGCCGCCAAACATTCGGGCGGCGAAGGGTAAATTTCGCCGCCCTAGGCGACAGCCTGAACGACTGGGTCTAGTGTTTGCCGTAGGATACGTTGGCGACCTCTGGACTCCAGCAAGCCCGGCAGTCGCCACATTCTGACGGCTGGTCTGGCATCGTGGCGTGGCATGTCTCTGTGTGGTCTGTGACCACGGTTGACGTAGTCAAGCCGTAGCCAGACGGCGCGTCGCCGTCTACCATGTGGGCGGAGAGTCTTACCGTGAAATTCGCCGGGAATTCGCCGTAGACGGCGCGGTATTTCGCCACTATTTTATATTCCCGTGTTGGAATCCAATGCGACACGGTCGGCGTAGCTTCAGCGACTAGTACCATCTTGCGAAGGTGTGGCAAGTCTTGAATATCGCCTGCGGCATCCCACCGAAAGAATGTTCCACGTTGGCAGACGGCTTCGCCGTCTTGGCAATAGTGATTGATCAACTTCGACATGGCTTCGACCCACAGCGGATTAGTGAGACTGTCGAGTCTGGCATACAGCGCCCGGTCAACCGATGTCTCGTAGGTTTGGTAGAAGCCCTTGAGAGCATAGCAACCTTCGCAGACTGACCCGGCAATTTTTACCAGCTTCGCGCCTACGTTGCATTCCTTCGCCGGGATGCTATAGCAGTAGCCGGGCATCTTGCTATTTGTTAGCAAGCCGCCGCCCGTGGCTTCTTTCGCCTGTCGGAGATTCATTCTGTACCCTCCTCAATCCGTGCTTTGATCTGTGCGGCTTCGGCTGTGCTCATGAAGCCCTCTGATACCATCGTTTCTATCTCGCGCCGGGTCTCTTCGCTCATGGCGTTTTCACCCCTTCGATAGTAGTAGCTACGTTGCGTAGCCCCTGACTGCCGCCAAACTCACTAGGTTATGGCGGCAGGGTAGGGATTATTCAACCCCAAAGGCTGGGAGGCCGTTGGTCCTATTGCAGATGGCGCTTCCCTTCGTGCCCTACTCACCGCCTAAGTCGTCCCCTCGTTGTCGCTCCCCAGCTTCGGATGTTTGGCATTGTCCTAATCCAAGAAGGCCGCTCTTGCAGCTAGACGTTGACTATGATCGACAGTGATTCTGGCCTCTTCCCCACTTCCCCGCGCTATCCTTCCCAATCTCACCGGGGGTAACACTCCCGGAATTTTTGGCCTTTATGCAGCCGCTTCACATCATCTCCGCGCTTTACGCTACCGATTACCCCCGATTGGCTACGGGGGATTATCGACCGTTACCCGGTGGTGCTAGGACCGGGGGAAGGCGACTAGATGAAAGCCGCCCTGTGTTTAGTTTGTTGTTGCTTGTCGCTTGTTTCTCTCTGTTACTCCCTGCCCCCGCTGGGGCCGCCGTCGGTGTGTGTTGTTCAGCTATGGGACAGCTACAAGACTATACCTAGCTGGGGCACCTGTCAATGCCTATTCTGTTCTAATTTAGCTACGGGCCAGGTCTAGGAAGTAGTGAATTTTGTTCTACTTTTGTAGCTAATTCGGCCTCGGATCGTGTTCTAAAAAGCACGATTTCGAGATTCGTTTTGCGCTGGCTGCCGAGGCTGTGGTACAAATAGCACCATGAACACGATCAAAACGCTCCCCGCTGCCGATGCTCTGGACTCTGAGGTACAGGATTTTAAGGACTCGCCGGAGGATTGGGGGCTGCCGGAGGACTTGCAAGTCTTGGGACGCCACGCCAAAGGGACATGGGAGCGGCAGCAGCGTTACCTGGCAGCCTATGCCAAAGAGCCGATACAGGCCCGTGCTGCTGCTGCTGCTGGGATCAGCGCTGAGGCTGCCCGGCTCTGGGATCGGGGGGACGTGCTGCGGTTCCGTGATCGGCTGGCTGATGCTCGATCACGATTCGATGGCCGCCTGGAAACGCTGCTACTCGATCTGATCACAGCCACCGATAAACCAGTGAATCCGTTGATTCTTATGTTCACGGTCAAGAAATGGCTGCCAGCCTATCGTGATTCGGCGCAGCCCATAGATGGCACGGCCAGGGACGTGCTCGACGCTATCACCCAGGGCACCCGGCAGAGGCTAGGACAGCGGCAGGCGTGACAGAGGCGGCGGTTGCGGCAGATAGGACCGCGAGGGGGCATGGCTTAGATCGGTCCGAACCGGTCTCTAAGGTAACCTCCTATAACTTTTGAGTCGTAAAGAGACTCTCTTAAGATCTTAAGAGTCTTAAGAGTCTCTTAAGAGAGTCTTAAGAGTAGCTAAGAAGTTGTTTGCTGGTACTAGATGCTGGTACTAAGAGTCTCTTAAGAGCTTCTTAAGACTCTTAAGAGTATCTAAGAGTAATCTAAGAAAGACTTAAGATTAAGAATCCCCTCTTCCTTAATGGTTTCTCCCCTTTCCTGGGAGGGTGAACCCGCAACCCATTGCGGTTTCACTTGTTCGATATTGCGGGTTCACTTTATTGGGCCATGAAAAATCCTCATTCGCCAATCCGCCTAATCCGCATCACATGGAATGACCGCCTATATTGACCGTTATGACCGCTTGAATAGACCTAAAGTATAGAGTAGAGTATCCGTATATATACACTATCAGTTGGAGGAACATGACGATGTTAGCGAAACTGGCCGATGAAAAAATCCTTTTGACGATCCCGGAGGCCGTCGCCGCGACCGGGTATTCCAGATCATTCCTCTACGAGCAATTCCACCGGGGTCTGCCGGTCGTGCGGGTAGGTCGCACAGTCCGGGTCAGAACCGATCAGCTTCGAGATTGGATTGATCGACAGCAGCAAGACGATGGACAGAGCTAATCTACACACGATGAATGAATTCATAGGGGAGCAATGTATCTATGACTAAGAAGGCGGATTCCAAGGATGTTGGTGGTTTGGAGTGTGATGTTTCTGAGAAGGGGTACGCGGAGGGGTACAGTGAGGGGTTTCGTTTGGGGTATGATCAGAGGGGCGAGGATGATAAGCGGGTATTGGAGGAGCGGATGTTGCAGGAGAGGCGTCAGGCAGTAGCTCAGTGGAACTAGGGGGGTGATATGCCGATACATACGAAGAAGTTTAAGGGTCCCAAGACCAAGAAGAAGTGACACTAGCAACCGCTGTACAGACACTTGAAGACACCGAGAGGCTCTTCGAGGTGGTGGACTTCCAGCCGTGGCCCGAGCAGGCCGAGATCATCTACTGTGACGCCCGATACATCATCGTTACCGGTGGTGAGCAGGGTGGTAAGAGCCTAACCACGTCCAAGCTGTTCCTGAAGCGGTGGCCCGAGGATATGGCTACTCGTTGGGATGGGGACCGGGCGCTTCTGTACTGGCTCGTGGGCTCCGACTACGCCAACACCGAAGAGGAATTCAACTATATCCGAGATGATTTCGTCCAGATATTCGGTGTTGGTGCCGTCAGGGCCAGTAAGCGGGTAGATCCGGGGTATATCGAGATCACCATGCCCGACGAGAACAAGCCTCGTATCAGGGTAGAGACGAAATCCGCTAAGGATCCCCGAAGACTTGCGAGAACCGCACCCAACGGGATCATGGCGTGCGAGGCGTCCCAGTTAGATATAACCAGTTTTCACCGCATCGATGGCAGAACTGCGCCGCGTAGGGGCTGGATGGTGCTGTCAGGGACGCTGGAAGGGTCTATGGGCTGGTATCCCTCGGTAGCAGAGGCGTGGAAGAACGACCGTGGCGAACGTCGCGGTTTCGAGTTGCCCTCGTGGGTCAACCGATCTCTGTATCCGGGCGGACGTAACGACCCTGAGATACTGCGTATGGAGCAAGATAAGCCCGATGAGTTCTTCATGGAGCGCATCGCAGGCAAGAGAGTTCCGCCCGCTGGGCTCGTACATGGGGAATTCAGACCCGATATACACGTACAAGAGCTTGAATACGTGGTCGGGGAGCCGGTTACGATCTGGACGGACCCAGGATACAGCGGAGCCTATGCCTGTGAGGTCTCCCAGGAGATAAATGGGCAGATACATGTGTTCGATGAGATATATCAGACGGGCCTGATCACCTCAGAGATCATAGATATAGCCAAACAGAGGCCCTGGTACAGAGATTTCAGCAATCACGTCATAGATGTGGCTGGATGGCAGCACCAGGCTATGGCAGCGCCTGCCGAGATATGGTTATCGGAGACCGGCGTCTACCCAACGTCCCAGAAGGTAATGATCCCGGAGGGGATCGAGCGCCTTAAATCGTTTTTGAAGGTCAATCCCACCAATAACCTGCCCAAAATCGTGTTTTCTCCGAAATGTGAGGGGATTTTGAGCGAATTTGGTGCCAGAACGTGCCCATTACCCGAATATATCGGCCAGGATAGGCCATATAGGTGGAAAACTGACAGAGAAGGTAATATAGTGGGTACGACTCCAGAGGATAAATTCAATCACGGGATCAAAGCGGTGACATACGGCATCGTGGACCGATACGGATTTTCTACATCCAAGAACCGTAACAAGATCCCGGTTAGACGGTTCGGGAGACGCTGATGCCCAATGCGGCTGAGATAATCAAGCTAGTTACCGATCACGAGGTCGCTACCCAGAACCTGCGTGACCGGTTCGAGGACGATTACGGCCTGTATCTACTCGATCAACGCCTTCCACCGGAACCGGACGATGCGGTAGAGGACTCCAACGAGGGATACCGCATCTATACGTCCAACGAACCCATGACCTTTGCAGATAAGGTCATATCCCTCATCTCCGCCGGTAACCTACAGATACGAACTCCCGCTCATGACGACCAGATATCTGACCGAGAGGCCGATGACGTATGCGAACGCTTCCTGATCGGGGCCTTCGACGCAGCGGACGAGCGGCTGTTGGAGATGGTCCAGGCCCCGGTACTGGACTCTATATCTTTTTTCGTTACTCTTAGGGGCTGGATAGCGGGACGGTTCCTGATCGGCAAGAACGCCGAGGACGAGACATTCGTAGACATCACACCGTGGGACCCGCTTAACACCTTCTGGGGGATGGGATCTGATGGTTTGGCCTGGGCATGTCACCGCACACGTAAGTCCCGTGCGGACATCAAGGCCCAGTTCGGCAAGACTATCAGGTCCGAAGATCCCGACGATCAGGACATATCCATCGACGTATACGACTTCTATGACACCAGGGACAACTACATCGTGGCCGATGGCGATGTGATGCTGAAGAAAAAGACCCGACACGGTAGCCCAAGGGTCCCGGTAGTCATCGTGGCTAACCCGAGCACTCCCAAGATCACGTCCTCTGACCGAGACGATGACGATGCCCGGTACGGTGAGTCGATATTCAAGGCAAATAGGTCTCTGTACGAGTCCCATAACCTGATAATGTCCATCATGCTGGAGCTTGTTGCCCGTGCCCGGAAGCCGCCGATAGACGTGCATTCAAGAGACGGGACCAAGACTCTGGACGACGACCCCTTCCGAGAGGGTTCGATGGTCTCTACCGCAGAGGGAGAGTCTGTCAGGGCGATGGAGTTGCTGGAGACTACCCGCGATACCGGCGCGTTCCTTGGGATAGTCTCTGGAGAGGTGCAGCGCGGTGCCCTACCCCATACCATATTCGGAGAGTTGCAGTTCCAGCTATCCGGGTTCGCCATATCGACTCTGAGGCAGGGCCTGGAGAGCGTGATACAGCCGAGGATCAAGGCGGTCAACAACTTCTACCGTCTGGGCGCGTCCCTTCTTAGGACACAGTACACCTCCGGGGCCTTTGAGAATCTCAGGCTCACCGGTACTGATCGTCAGAAGAACTATTTCGACGAGGAGATAGAGCCCGAAGCAGTTCGTATGGGCGGTATCCCCCAGATAACTCTGAAGTCCGAGCTACCGCAGGACGATACTGCTAAGATGGCGGTGGCACAGATGGCCCGTGAGGGTCCGGTGCCGCTGATGGCAGACGAGTGGATACGCGATAACTACCTACAACTTCAGGACTCCGACCTGATCGACAACCAGATCAAGGTGCAGCAGGCCGAACGCGGCTTGCCAGAAGCACAGTTGTATGTTCTTATGGTATCGGCTGAGAAGCAGGGTCGGAGCGATCTGGCCCAGTTCTACTATTCTCAGCTACTGCAACTCATGTTCCAAAAGAAGATGCAGGGATTCATGTCAGAGCAACAGATGCAGGCCCAGGTAGCAGCCGCTCAGGGCGGAGGGGGTCCTCCGGGTATAGACCCGAGGGCACTGCCCAACGCCGCCCTTGGTGGCCCACCACCCGCACCGACGCCACAGGCAGGACCGAACGTGCCCCCAGGAAGCCCACGACCGGGCTCGCAGCAACAGCTAGCGCAGCTAGGATAAAGGAGAAGAACTATGCCGTTTGATATATTGAGGCGTTTTTTGCTGGGGGAATTCGGAGGAGTAAACAATGATAGAGCACTAAACGAAGAGACTGCTAGACTCGCTCTTGCTGATTACATTGAGCTTAACAATTTGGCATTAGGTACGGATACGATAGACGCATGGATTAGAGATGCGAGACAGATTGTTGGCCCCAACCTATCGCCGAGCGGACCGAGCGGAGTTGTAACCACTCCCGCAGCTACGCCCACTGTCGTCCCGGAGACGTTCACCGTTGATGCGCCAGTGGTATCGGACTCTGTATTTGCTAGACCCACCGAAAGCGAGCAGGAGGCACGGGAGCGACTTGAACTACAGAGGGGTGGTAGGCAATTAACATTCAGAGACTTTATAGGTCAACAGTTAAACCCAGGTGCATCTCCATTCTTGAGGGAGGGCCTGGAAAGTCGTTTTAACCCACTGAACCTACAGTTTATGACCCGTGAAGCCCTGGGTGAGAACGTCGCCGACCCAATTACTGGTGGTGCGAGGTCATTCCAAGATTGGTTAGGAACCTATAATCAACCTAGTGGCTCAATGTTTGGAGAATCACGCCCTACAGTAAATGCGCTTCGGGGTCTAGCCACGCGGGCTTTGGGTGCATTGCAAGGCGGGTTCGGGGCCGGTACGGGCGCAGGAGCACAAACTTTCTTGCAAGACCCACAGAACCAGTTCCAGCTAGCTCTTCAGTCTAGGCTGGGTTCAGTAGCGCCATTCTTGAGAGAAAATTTCGCAAAGACGGCGAGAGATCGGTTCAATACCTTTATCACGCAGAACCCTCAAAGGGCTGGCGAGTACCTGGCAGAGTTCATGGGGCCACAAGGCGGACGCTTCTAGGAGACTAACTGATGGCAATGCAGAATGATTTCTGGGCCGATATCCTCGGTGAAGCGCCGCGTGAGACGTACTTTGGGTTCGGTAACCAGTTCACTGGACGCGGCCCCTCGGCTGGAGGGCAGACCCAACGGAACTACTTCCGAAACCAGTTCCAGCCTATATTCGATGAGTTTACCGGGCAGTTATCCCAGAACATCATGCAGGGACAAGACCCGTTCCAGCAACAGTCGTTCCAAGAGTTCCTTGGCGAGTTGCCTTTCAGTCAGCGTTTTGCCTCGCTACCGCCATCCATGAGAGGCGGACAGAGGGGTAGGTTCGCCCCGCAGGCGGCATTCAGGTTCTAAATGGCTACGCCCACACCCACGCCAGAAAGCGAAGAAGATAGAAATGCTCGGTTAAGGGCAAATTACCAGTCTGTTCTACGCAGTGGTACGCCCACGACCACACCCACGCCCACGCCAGAAAGCGAAGAAGATAGAAATGCTCGGCTAAGGGCAAATTACCAGTCTGTTCTACGCAGTGGTACGCCCACGACCACGCCCGCCAGACCATCTCCGACCCCTGGCACTGCGGTTTCTCCCACGGCTCCGGTGCCGACAGTTACCCAGCAGCGTGTACCAGAGGCTGATGGTAGAGGATTCCTGGAAAAGGTCTCTGAGCTAGATCAAAGAATCAAGGAGAGGTGGCCTGGTATCGTAGCGAAGCCCTTCACCATTCCGTTTAGTCTTCCTGGTGACGAAGTGAGGTTCAGGGGTTTAAGGGGATTTCAGGCTACGGGAAAGCCCAAGGTGCCAAGGAGCCTAGCAACTCGCTTTGATAGAGCTATCATCGAGCCCTTGGATGCTTTTGGAGAGGCGGCAATACAGGGCTACCGTTCGGTTCCGTATCTCCTAAGAGGGGAGTACGATCCACGTATCACAAAACTACGTGGTATGAGCACCCAAGAGAAGATAGAGAGCCTTTCAGGAGAGTACCGAGAGAGACCTTTGTGGCAACAAATAGGTGCTGGTCTTGCGGGACCATTTGAAGGTATCGCGGCTATTCGTGCTCTGAGTTCAGCAGGTCGGGCACGCCGTGCCGCTGGTCCTTTACTCAAACAGATTAGCGAAGAATATGCCAGAGACCTCGCTGCGCGTGAAGCACAAACCACGGCCCTTGCGGTTCGGGAGCCTGTCGAGGCCGCAGCAGCGGAAGGATTGAGGCGCGTCCCCACAACGGCGGAACTACAAAGGGCGGGCTTTGGTACGACACCACCGCCATCGAGAGTTCTTACGACTCCAGCGCCGTCACCGGCGACACCTCTACCCATAAACCAACCTGCCCCCTACTTCTCCTCCAAGCAAGTAGGTCCCAGCCAGGAGCTACTCAGTAGCTACTACGATGTCTTAGAACCAGTGGTTGCCCCTCCAAGAGCCACACCCGCAGAGATGGCACAAGAACTGGGCACCCGGTTACCTGAGACGCCTCCCCCTGCGATACCTCTTGGCCCAAGCGCCGCCGCACGGGCTGGTGATGTACCCGCGGTACATCTACGTCACACTGATGTTGAAACCAAAAAAGGCTGGGGAGCAGACGTACAAATTGTCGCCAAAAGAGAGGAACGTCTAGGGGGTCTTTCTGGCGAGTATCTAGCAGGCACGGAACTTAGTTGGAATGTCGCTAAGAAAGCTGATCTACCTGACACCCTCTACCACGTCACTGCGAATCCCGAAGCCATAGAAGCCTCTGGTAGCATCCGTGCTATGACGCCTGAGCGGGCGGCGATGCAGGGTATTGGATTGGGAGGTCGTACTCGGTCTACTGTATCTCTGACGGCCAGCCGTGAAACCGCCGAAATGATACAACGAGAACTTGGGCGCTTGGAAGAAGTTGTACGCACCGATCCCGATAATATGGCGGAAGTTGTGACGAGGATCGCCAAGCAGGACGAGACTATTGCAGACCTTGCCGAAGGCAGCATCACTAAGTCTGCTGAATTTACCGCGGTTCTTGATGAGTTTGCCCTGCGTAAAAGAGCCGGTACTCCAGACATGAAACTTCGTAGTAAAGAACTGTACGATAGATATCTGTCTGCACGAGAGAATATTGGATATAGCCTAGCTAAAGCAAAACAGGTAGACCCAGAGCGTTATGTTTCCAACCTCGTAGGAAGCACTTACCCGTCCTTACAAAACCCCATCTTTTTTGGAATAGACGATGCTGCTATGGCACGAATAATCCCAGGAAACGTAAGAATACTTGAAGTATCTAAGGCTAGCATTCCTGACGAGGCGTTTATTAGAAAGCAGGACTTCCTTGACGAGGCCGAGGTCTTTGCTGACATTCCTGTCGC
>Ga0080013_1001065_pt1 | contig 37273 bp, 63 predicted proteins | sample ETNvirenome_6_85_FD_69236 | JGI IMG/M metagenome (GOLD analysis project Ga0080013, IMG submission 69236) | Marine viral communities from the Pacific Ocean - ETNP_6_85 (SPADES assembly) (version 2) | ecosystem: Environmental > Aquatic > Marine > Oceanic | place: Pacific Ocean | collected 2013-06-19
TTTAACCCCTCTGATTCTCCCTCTTTTGCATTAGCGATAAGTTTCTTAGTTTTCTCTATGAGCGCCCTTTCTTTATTAGCTTTAGCTTCATTAAATATCATTTGAGCGTCATGTTTGCTTCTTTCCAGAATATTTTGTGTTTCTATATCGGTCGTTATATCTTCTATCCTTTCTTCTTTTTTCTTAGCTCTCTTAGCTTCCCTCAGCCCTGCGTTCTCAAACCTCTCTTCAGTAATCCTCGCAAAGTCTGTGTCCTTACTACCAGCAGCAGTCTTAATTCCGACATCAGAAAACCTCTGAACCTGCCCTTCTAAAAATTTCTTTGTCTTTGCGTCAGCGCCATCTATCTTGTCCTGAGCATTCTGAGCTAACTGAAAATAAGTATCGACTGCTGCCCTCCTATTACCTTCAACCTTAAACTCAGTTATTTCTTTTAATGCTTGAACTTCCGCCTTTGGCACTTTGCCTGTAAACTTAACCTCGAGCTGAATAATTTTATTTAGAGTATAAGGGTCATCAGTTAGATTATTGTCTCTCGCCCACGACTTTAATTCCCTGAGACCATCCAAGCCCTGCTGATTAATGCCAAAATTCTGCACAATATCATCGTGGCTTGCAACCGCAGGGGCAATAGTGTCACCAATTATTTTGTCAAATTTTGTTTTTTCTTTTTCGCTAACCAACATCTTCTTCTTTAGAAATTTAGCGAACTCTGGCTTCTTAGCTTTTTCAGCTATCAGCGCTTGGTCTTTAAAATAGTCTGATTGGTCGAAAGAATTTAAACCTTTAGCTCCTTTATCTATTTTCATAAGCAAAGCGATTTCATCATTAGCCTTCTTGTCTGCTGCTGCTGTTATGGCACGCTGTCTATCTTCTTCGTCTTTTTGTATATTTCTGCCAGCCACAAATCCCTGTATTAAATTCGTTCCGAAAGAACCTGCACCAATTCCTATGTTCCCAAAATCAACCATCATGTCCTCCTATTTAAAAGCACCCAATCCAGCAGCAAGCCCTAATCCGCTACCAGCAGCACCAAACAGGCTACTGAATAATCCAGTCGTATTCGCAGCACCAGCCTGATTAGCAGCGAACTGACCTTGCCTATTAAACTGGAACGGTTGCAATGCACTTGAGAATCCAGACTGCAACTGGCCTCCTAATTGTCCTGACAATCCAAAACCAAAATTACCAGCAGACTGTATAGCACTGGTAGCCTGACCAAAAGGATTCTGAACAGCAGGTGCAGAAAATACATTACCGAGACCAACTCCACCAAGCTGTTGCTGAGGCAGTATAGCACCAGTATTAAATGCTGCAAGTCCTGTCCTACTGGCAGCGAGTCCTGACTGAACCTGCGCTCCCTGTAACAGTAAGCTCTGACCTGTGGTTATTTCTCCACGCCTTTCAGCATCCTCAATAGCGTCAAAGCGCCTTCTTAAACTATCAAGCTGTTGTATGCCTGCTGTACTCTTAGAAGTCGCAGACTCTAAAGTATCGCCCTCAATCCGAATACCCTGAGCAGCAGCCTGTTCTTTTAATAGAGCGAATTGTTTTTCTTTATTTGCCTGAGTCGCTTCGGATACTGGAAGCTCACCCTTTAATGCCTTCTCAACCCTCTCGGCCTGCAATATGCCAAGCTCTTCAACCTTCTGCTCAAGAGCAGTAGGCTCTGCATTGATAGCAGCATCAAGTAAATCCAATTGTTTCTCAGCAATACCGACTTGCTTCTCTTGTAACGTCTGACCGAGAACAGCCTGAGTTCTCTGGAACTCCAAAGACTCTTGAGCAAAGTCTAACTGAGTCGTCTGCACTGACAATAGCTGTTTATTAAATTCATTCTGTGCGTCAAAACTTTCAGAGAACGCATCTAATTGCCTGCGCTGCAATTCAATAGCCTGCTGACCAGCTTCTATCTGCTGAGACTGAAGTTCCTGTAGCCTCTGAATATCAGCAGCCTGTGGAGCTAAAGCAGCTAACTGCTCTCTCGTTGCCGCAGCTTCAGAAATCTGCTGGCGCATCAATTCGTTTTGAATCGTTAGAGCTTCCGCCTGTTGAGCCTGAATGTCTAATTCTTGCTGTGTGGGTTCTGGAAAACTCGGTGAACTACCCATTCTGTACCTCCACTAAAGTAAACTGATGCCCGTCATGTTTTGCGTAAGGTGTTTTCTTAAAGTAATAACTTATAATCTTTTGTAAATACTTTTTATCAGTCGGACAATTTATAAGAAATCGTTTTGCCTTCAATGCTCTTATAGCCTCTACCAGAGCAGATGTCAATGTTCTTGCGAGCTTCGGTGTACGATATTTTTTCTTCGTACAAAAATGAAGCAACGCTGGATAACCATGCTCTATTGTCGTCTTTAAAGTAAAGAACCCTTTTATAGTTCCATTCTCTACGAGAACGTGAGTTATGTTTTGATTAAAAGTATGGTCTCCCATATTGATACCCTCTTCTATCAGCATCATTGTTAATGTTTTATAATCTGTCGCAAGATTGTATGGCCTTATCACTTCTCACATTCTTTTAAAGTTTCTAAAATGATTACCTGTCGTTCTGTTTCTGAAATTCTCTGCCATTGTCTTTTATTAGATTCCTTTATTTCTTTCTTTTCTTCAGCAACGTTAGCGAGATACCATTTCAAAGTCCCTCCCATCATAAGAAGGACAGCCATTAAGAGACCGCCGATAATGCTGAGATAAAGCCTGTCATTACTTTTTGCCATTATTGCCAGCAGCCCAAAGTAAATGCTCGTTCAACCTATCCGAGACCTCTTCTATATCTCTTGTGTTGCGAATTACATCATTAGTGAGTTCTTTCCCTTGAGTACTAGTAAATCTGTCAGCCATTACTTTTTCAAGGTTTTCTAATTTGATTTCTATTTTTGCTAATTTTATATTTGTGTTGTAAACACCAATTACTCCACTAACCAAAAGCAAAGTAAACACTCCAACTATAAATTTATAAAAAACTGGAGTGCCTAACCTTCCATTTTCATTAGCCATTATTTCCCCTTGTCCTTGTTAAAGATAGAATCACAAGAATAACCAGCCATAGTGCAGGCAACCATCATCTTGCTCCAATCCATTGAAGCGTCATAAATCGTCAGAACCGACACAACCATTCCTATAAGTGCTGTGATGGTGTATCTCGCATTGTCGGTAAAGTAATCTACAATTGCTGTACCTGATTCTTTTTTAACTTTCTTTTTAAGAATGTGAGCAACCATTCCCATTGAACCTGCCAACATAGCCCATATCATAGGGTACTGCATGAATATTTTTTCCATTTTATTCTCCTTTCATTAAACGGTTAATACATCTAATGTCATATCGCCGACAAGTTGAACTTCTGACTTATTTGGCAATCGTTGTATTTTGTAAACTCCAACTACGGTTGGCGTGAACTGCCTAACAGCAACTCCATTCACAAAAGTAAACTTCGGTCTAATCAATGCTCCTTCCGCAGTTACGATTGAGATGTTCCTTGAACCATTAAAACCTGCCTGCCTCACGCCATCAGGATATTTATTAGTTTTTGCTTCTATAGAAACAGTAACTTCACCGCCTAAGTTCACTTCTGGTTTTCCGTTTACCTTTGGAGTTATAGTAATTACACCAACTTTAGGTGGAGCTTTTTTTGTAAATGAGTTTCCTCCATTATGAGTCGCTCCCATCTGGCAAGCAGGAATATCCTCTACATCCATAAATCCAACAGGAGCAGTTCCTTCTTCCCACATACTAATATTTTTTACTTTACCAGCAACTATTTCTGCATATTTTTTTACAGCCATATTTCCTCCTATTCAAACCAAGTTATTCTACAAAATCCTGAACCACCTGCTCCAGCCGTTCCGTTAGCTCCTCCTCCACCACCTCCAGAATTTGCTGCTCCACTTGAAGCCGCAGTTGCATGACCTGCTCCACCATCTCCGTAAGAACCACCACCTCCAGCACCAGTAGCTGCTACTCCACCTTTACCAAATCCTGTGCAATTTCCGCCCACCTGATAGGCATATGCACAACCACCATAAGCACCGCCTGAACTACCAGCAGGAATAAATAATCCTGTTGCTGCTGAAGTAGGATATGGTTCGGCACCTAATCTATTATACCCTCCACCAGCACCACCATCAGCTGATGTTGATGCTCCACCTTCTCCACCTAAAGCTGTTAATGGGGTATCTCCGCCAGCATGAGTAACAGTAGAATCTCCACCATTTCCACCACTACCAGAAACACCAGCAGCACCAGCAGCACCTATTGTCACAACAGCATTACCAGTAACATTTAATTTTTGGGCTACAACTTGTCCTCCACCTCCTCCAGTAGGAGCTGAGGCATCATCTTCTCCACCACCACCTCCTCCGACAAGGAGGACTTCGATTACATTGACACCCGAAGGGCGTGTCCATGTTCCAGAAGCAGTAAATTCTTGATATTTCTGTTGCATCTTAATGTTGCTCATAAATTTCTCCTATATAATTTGAACATTAGTTCCATCAGATATAAGCGCAAAAGCATTACCTGCCAATGTGTCTGTTACTGTTGCACTACCATCTATGGTTTCAGCAGCATTACCATCTATAGTTAAAGTATTTCCAGCAGTAACATGCTTAACTATTATTACTTTCCCATCATTCGTACTGGCAGCAGGTAATGTTATAGTAAAACTACCACCAGATGTATCACATAAAACTAACTCTCCCCATGATGCCGTATAGTTTGCTGTTTTAGATACAACTGTATCTATATCACCACCTGAAGCAGCAGGTATAGCTTCATAATCTACACTACCATCAGCCTGTCTTGTTAGAACATCTCCATCACTATGACCTGTTGATGTTATAAGAGCCATAGTACCAGAACCAGTACCAGCAACAATGTCTCCTATCGCAACAGCAGCAAGGCTAAATTCTAATCCTCCAACTTCATGCGTTAAAAAGCCAGCAGCTCCAGCAGTTAACGCACCTGCACGAATAGCCATAGTTCCAGCACCAGTACCAACCAGCATTCCGCCATCAGCTATTGCTGAAATATCAGCTTCAATTCCACCTCTCTCATGGATTAACACTCCCGTAGAATTAGTCAGAAGGGTTATCGCTACAGGGTCGGTTGCACCATCTCCAACAACGATAGAGCCGTCAGCAAGAACGCCAAGAGCAGTAATAGCTCCCACTCCTGAGCCTATCAATATTCCACCGTCAGTAAGAGTCGCTGCTCCAGTTCCTCCAGCAGAAGGGTTTAAAGTTCCAGTTGAAGAACTGAAAGCAGCGTAGGTTACAGGGTCGGTAGTGCCATCACCAATTACAATTGCGCCATCTGTGGTTAAGGCTAAAGCGGTAACAGCAGAAGTTCCTGAGCCGAGCATTAATGCTCCGTCAGTTATTGAGCTTAATCCAGTTCCGCCATTTGCTACAGATAAAACGCCAGAGCTTGCATCTGACCTGCTTATAGAAATCATCCTCCAAGTTCCTGCTCCGTATTCATAAAGACAAACAACGTCTCCTGCGGCAAGCTGGATGTCGGAGTCGTCAGGTAAATCCATGTTGGTGCTATCATGTTTTAAATTTGGAGTTCCTGCAATTACCAACCAGACCATGTAGCCAGTTCCCTTTGTAGCTATGGTCTGTATCTCTGTGTTTCCTGTTATCGGAAATATGTTTCCTGCTGGAAGCGTTAGGGCGTTGGCTGCTGCTGTGGATGAACCAACTGTAGGATTGAAATATCCTGTGGCATCGTGAGACAATGCTAATGCCGTATCCAGAGCAACATCATTTGCAAGCAGGTTCGTGTTCTCGGTATTTAATCTTGCAGCAGTTATAACCGTTACATTGGCTACCCATGTTGTGTTCGCTGTTGTATTACTGATGTAAGTTGCCATTCTATCCTCCTATTGAGCCTGTGATGTTATACTCGGTGTCGGTCTCCTCCCAAGAGGTTTAGCGTCTATTTGCGCTGATGTTACATAAAAATCATCCCCAACAGTAGCATTTGAAAAGTTTATTCCTAACCTTCGAGCTGGTTGACCTAAATCTAATATTGCTTCCATGTGGTAGTTATCACCACCAACAGTAACTAAGTCAACAATAGCGTCAGGGTCATCAACCTTTAATGCAAGCCCTATGAAACTTACTGACTGAACAGCTTGACCAATTCCATCTGCGTTCCATGCAAGCTGCAACGTCTCATCGTCATCAGCAGAAGAGGTAAAACCTGTAAAAACTATTCGCTTCCACATCTTCATGGCTACGTTGTCACCAAATCCAGAAGTCGGCAATATAGACTTTCCAGAATAAGAATTTCCGTTATCACCATAAGTTGTCTGGTTTAAATCCCATACAAAGCCAGTTGAGTTTGCGCCTGTCCTTACACGATAATCACCAGCAGCGACCTTTATTAAAGCAGATACAGATGCGTCATATCCGCAATCAAAGTCCGCATTCTGAAATGGCGCTCCCCATGCTTGGTCAACAGGTCTATCTATAAAATAAGGCAAACAGACATCAACTGCTGTTGAACCAGACCTGACCATGAAAACCAATACTGCCCGAATCTTCGGGTCATATTCCATGTGGAATTTAGCAATCTGAGTTAAGTCAATATTCTCTCTAATCCACCTGTCTATAGAAGCTGGAGCTGTTATGCTTGAGGCTTTATAATCACCTTTTGCATTTACAGTTACGAGTGAATAAATCTCACCGTCATCCATCATTATAATCATGTCATTCGGAGTTCTCGCCATTACACGCCAGTGAGCCGCACCAGCTTTAAACTGTGCTTCAGTAAAACCCCATGTTGACTTATCTGCATTTGAATCCTGTAAAATATAAGTATGTCTGTTTGTCGTGACAAATAAGCTGTCACCAAATTCAAACATCGCAGTTAAACTGCCACCTTCTCTTGATGCAAATACATTGTCGGTATCAGAAATAAAACCATTCGTAGCACCCCAATCGTCAGCATCAAATATCTTGCTTGCGAATATTTTATTATTAGTTGTCCATGTCCACATCCTCTGAGATAACCCTCGACCATGAACAACCAACTGCTGAGGGAATAATGAGTCTGTCGCCCAATCAGGAGCTAACGTAGTTACGTTTGATGTGCTACCAGCAGCACCATCCCATGTCTGCAACGTAGAACCTCCATCTGTTATGACTAACAAATCGTTCATGTCGGCCATGTCACCATACTTTGTAGTGGAGAGACCCGTCTTTAATGTCGTGGTAAAATCTTTATATAGCTTTCCATCATTACCCAACATCATCAAGAACTGAGTGGCAGTGGTTAGAATAAAATCATAGAGACGCATCAACTGAGGTGTTCCTGAGATTTCACTGGAATTTACATGGGCTGTTCCGCCACGCTTCCTTCTGCCTCCATCCTGAAGCGTAATATTAAGAGACCCATCAATCATTGAACTCGGAGGTATCCCGTCAAAGTTCGGATTATGATTGAATCCGCCAACGTTCAAATCTATTTCAACTGTTCCGCCTTGATAGCCCATTAGTAATCCACCACTGAAACTCCAATATTGCTCAAATCCATACCGTATTGTTCACGCACAATCATAGCGTTCAAATCACCACGATATTTTTGAGCTTCTTGAGTTTGCCTGTTGTCATCCAAATGCTCTAATGTTTTATACTTAACGCCCTGAATAAATAAACTCCTCCACCTGCGATATAATGTAGTCATTAATGTAGAGGCCAAGTCTACACGGGTAAGGTCAGCAAAATACTTATGCCTGATACCGTATCCATTGGTGTCTGAGGCAGAGCGAAAAGGAGTTGGAAATAAAATAAACTCTCCATTATCATCATCTCCTATCGGGAAGAAATGAGTAGGTTCTCCACGCTCAGGCGCACTCCTACCAGTGTCATGTTGCCATACAGGTGTCTGCCGAAGGTCAACATACTTATCGACAATCATGTAAACAGAATCGGTACTCGGAGCTGTCCAAGCGACACTGACTGTTACAACCTGAGTGGAAGCTACGAAGCCGCTTATCTGTCCTATCTGAGCGCTACCCGTACCAGACAAAATCATTATTTCTTTTCCTATCAGGTCGGTAGCTGTATTGCCAGAGGCAAGGGTTATAGTTGTGGTTGTTCCTGCTTGAGCCGTTCCAGTAGTTCCGCCTGTCATCAGCGTCATGGATAGCTCTGAGGAAAAATCTGTGGGGTAGGAGTATTTTTCAACTCCATTGGTAGTTACTGCAAAAGAGGTAGTATAAAGGGATTTAAGTTTCTTAGAGAGATTCCAAATATCGTTTTTTATCTCTTCCATCCACTCGTCTTGAGAACGAGTCAAAAGAGACGAAACAGTGTTTCCAAAACCTGCCTTTTTAATTCCCTCTGTTGTTATTATTGTTAAAGTGGGTGGTGTCGGTGCGGCCATAATTTGTCTCCATATCTACTATGCGTTTACAGTGCGTGACAAATTCTTTGTAGGTCAAATCCATTTTCATCCAATTACAAGTTTTGCAACATGAAACCAAATTGTTAAATTCGTATTCCTTGATATTTTCTACCCTGTCTATTCCTATGTTTCCTAAATTACTTATTTCACAACCACAATATTCGCATGGAATATTTGCGAATGATACGAATTGTTCAAAAGTTAGTTCAAAAGAAATACCTCTCTTCTTAGCATTTGTTTTATAGCCATAAAAAGTTCTTCGCTCTGGATTGTCTTTCCAATATCTTTTGTCATTAATGCTCTTGTCATTCTTAACCTGCTCAAAAGATTTTTTATAATCATCTCTCGACTGAATACCCTTTGAACGCCTATACACCTCTCCTCTATCCTGTTTGCAATGGATACATACATAGCTATAAACTTTAAACTGTCCTTCAGACCAGTTCTCATTAAGAACCAATGGTGAGTCACAGTCCTTGCAATAATGTATAATAAATGGCATTAAATACCTTTCGCCTTACTTGTAGAAATAATTTTTATTTTCTAACTTAACTAAATCATTGTCCTCCAGTTCCTTGATAATTGCATCATAAATAGGTTTCGTTTTTCTTTTAGCCGCCATGTTCTTGCCATCCATTCCTAACGATTTCGTAAAGGAAGTATGGTTTAATCCTCCATTGCTCAATAAGGCCTTAGCTTTTTCGCCTGCTGGAGTTGTTAGCTCTTTAAATCTGTTAGCATTGGACTGCTTGACATCCTGAGAAACATTTGGTCTGCCTACTGTCGTTGCCTTTGTCTGGTCTCCAGCTTCAGTAGCTTCCTCTAAAGTCACTATCTTTTGGTCTATTTGCTGAGGCTGCATTCGCTCCTGATGAGACTTTAATGTATGGTCTCTTATAAGGTCATAAGGCTCTACATTCCTGTACTCATGCCTCTTGTCTTTTCCGTTATAATATCTTTCAACCCCATTTTCCTTTTCAACATAAAAATTACATTCATTTTTGTTAGCAGATTGAAACCCTTTCCAATAGCCCACAGATTTTACCTCCCTTTTTTGTTTACGATATTCAGCAATTTGAAATTCATACATTATTTCTTTTTCTCAATAAAACCCTCAGAATACTTAGGCACTGAGACCTCTGGATTCTCAGGGTCATATCTTACTTGCTTTTTGTCACTCTCCCACATTCTCCCATTATCGTCAATGTAGCGAGCAATCTCTTGCTTTTTATCATTCTGGAATCCGATTGACCTACCCATCATTTGCCTCCTTTTTAGGTTCTTTCTTTGGAGCTGGAGCTTCAATCTCTTTTTCCAATGCAGCAATCCTGTCCTCATAATGACCGATGGCTTTGTTTGCAGCCGCTATAGCCTCCGTCTTTATATCAATATAACCCAACAGCTCTTCTATCTGCTGCCTCTTCGATTCCTTCGGGTCTTTTGCAGCCTGAACCTGTGCTTGAATCTCGTCTCGAATCTTTCCCATCAGCCTTCCCTCCATTGATAAGGTTTATCCATGCGCAATCGGATGATTACCTGAACCCAACCTCTTGCTATTGTCCTCAGTTTTCTTCCTGCGCTGTTTCATCCTGTCAGTAGCCTCTGCTTTTCTCATTCTTGACGCATTGCCAGCCTCCCTGTGATGGAAGTCAGTTCTATGCTTGTTCGGTATTACATCTAATCCTATCGCTATTCTATCTGGCATTTTGTTCTCCTTTCTTTTGTTGTAATTTCTGGTTTAGCAATTCAAAAGGTTTGTTTAGCAATAGTGCCTCAAAAACTTCTACGGCAATTTCATCGCTCCACATAGTCCTTATAGCAGATGGAAAACGTAATGCAACATTAAAATCGCTTTCTGTGAAAGTTTCTTCAGATGGCATTCCTGCCAATTCTCCGCTATCTCCCTTGACTCCATCATTAAAAACTCCAATATCAAACGGTTTGTCCTCCTGCTGACGCTTCATTATTGCTTCGGTCTGCATAGACATCATTCCTAATGGAGTTTTCTCACCATTATCCTCTATCCTGAAGTCTGCTCCGCCTTCAACCCTACTGTCTGACTTTATATGTGGCATCATGGACTCCCCAACATTGTTTCTTGCCGTTCTTCTCTCTCGGATAATCTCTGCATACTTTTGGTCTCTGGTTATAAATCTCACACCTGCGACCATCGAAATGCTTACATACAGTTCCTATCCGAAACTTTGCCTTAAACTCATTTCCTACCTTGACAACTTCAACTCCAAAATTACTATAAAACCTTGCCTCATCTTCTGGCAAGCAGACAGATATATTTGCACCAACGCAACACTGACCACAACCTATGCAAGCCCATTTATCCATTAGTTGTCCACCACCATTAAGTCAAAACCTGCTGTCATATCTGTACTATTAGTGCCTGACCTTATTTGCACTTTCATAATAGTGGGGCCGACAAATATTTTAGGTATCCAAAATTGTATAGACCTTGCTGAAGTTCCAGCGCCAACAAAGCCAAAAGTATGCTTCGTAACAAATCCAGTTATCTCTTCATCTGGCCTTGTGTTTACACATAAATCACAATCAGCAACTCCAGTTGAACCACCACCTTTATTGTAATTTCCATAGAGCCTGCCAAGATAGGCTGTCTGTATAGAAGGAATACCATATATAGCCATTTGGGTTTGTCCTTGCCCTGCTCTTATGCGAGCAGTAACAGTTCCATCTGTGTCGGCTGTGGCTTTAATAGTTCCTACGTTTGGTGGAGTGTCACCCCATGTTGTAACTTCCATTCTATGAATTATGACATAAGCATTTGTTGTTGGAACATCTGTAGTTCCATTCATTTCTATTGTTTCACTAATTTCAGCAGTATCCCAATCTGGTAAGCCGCTTATTCTGACAGTTCTTGCTCCATCACCCAAGATAGTATCGTTGGCATCTGAGGATGCTAACTGATGTATTCTGGCTGCTGTGGGAGCTAACCATATTAATGAGTCTCCACCAGAAGCGAGGTGATGTCCACCATCCCATATATCTGCTGTTATACCATTTTGAATTTGAATGTTTCTACCATACTTATTGACACCCATGTGACCAGAGACTTCACCAGCAGCTACAGCTATATTGAAATCTTTCGCAACAACCATTGGCATATTGCGCAGATGTTTTACCCCATAAGGCACATTGTTTTCATCTTTGAACCAAATCTCTGCATCATTGCTCATTTTTCCATTCCTTATAATGTCGTTCTATTTCGTTTTTAACAACTTCATATTTTAAATTAGCCATACATAATGGTGTTTTTAACTTATCATGTAATGGACAAGATTCAAGAGTATAATGCAATTGGTGGCAAGGGTAACATGGAGTATCATATTCGCTGGCGTGTAGCTCGGAACAGTTCTTCCAGTATTTAGTAAGGTTTTCTTCAGACGAATGAGAAAGCAATACAATCTTTGGCGTGTCATAGCAACCTGCTCCATTAAGTATCCCTGTTTCACTTCCTACCACCAAGTCTACATACTTCGTCATTAATAATGCTTGCCGTATCGACCATTTGTCCGACCTGCACTTTACTCTCGGATGTTCCCATTCGAGCATCACGCTTACTGCGTCACCTACTGTTATAAATACTATGTCATTATAATCTCTCAACAACCAATCGCAAACTAATTGCGTGTACGGGTAGTTCTTGTGGAAAGAACTTCCTGCAAGCGACCACATGACAACAAATTGCTTGGCTCTTCTTGGCTTCTTAATGAACGCTTTGGCAAGTTGGTGTTCAAGTGAGGTGAAGAAGAGTTCACCGTTCCTCCCTGTGATTTCAGGGAATCCAGCAATTGCGAACTGTTCGTCGTAATAATTTTTATTGCATTTCTCATGTCTTACTTCATGCTCCCATCCAAATTCTTTACTTCCTTCAATCTTGAGTAGCCCACCTTCAACTGAGCCAGAAAGATTAATGAACTTGTCGTAACCTTTAGACAGATTCTCCCAATACTCCCCAAGTTTTTCATTCGGTATTTCATCATCTTGCTGGATTAGAAATTTGTCTATGTTCGGATTGTGCCTCAGGACACTCTGCGCTCTCGGAGTCATGTTCATCGTCACATGGTAGCCCAACTGCTTTAAGTGACTCAATAAAGCTGTAAGCATAATTACATCTCCGAAAGCTCCGTACCTGACTACGCATACCGTTTTTCCTTCCATTGGCTTCGGTTTTTTCCATTGTTGTTGCCATATCCTGTCTGGTAAGTTCACGCAACCTCTTTCTCATTAAACTCTCCATTCTGCACAGTGTTACTCCTGTCTGGTTTTCGAGCTATTCCTCCGACTATTGGAATATTTATTCTTTTAGAAATATGCCTGATTGTTTTATCAAACCGAGAACATAAATCTTCATAGCGAACATAAATAATATTATGCCCTGCCATCCGTTCCTTCCAGCTTGCCTTATGCCCGTTCCATCTCGCCAGCATTGACGGATACTGTTTATACTGGTAACGCATACATCCGCCATAAGGCTCTGCAATTTTAAGCTCCTCTATGTCTTTGCATTTAGCAGCTTCATCCCAAACAATACTATTCCAATGTTTCAGGCAACTTTTAAACATACTGTCCTCTGACCTGTAAATGTAAAATACATGAGCAAACTTCAATACTTCCTCTATCACGGGCTGGAAGAAAGCTCCTTCGTAATGAGACTTAACAATATACTTTGGCTCTTTTATGCCTTGCAGCATATTCAATATATTACTTGGTACGTGAGGCAGCACAGGCATATCAAGATTAAAGTACGGGAAACTTGTATACCCAAAGTTTAACGCCAGTGAGTTCATCAAGAAATGCGTACCACTGCGTTCATGTGAATTGACTATCATTAATTTCATATTTTTTATCATGCTCCTTGCAAGCACATTCATAGGTTTCAATTAACAATTTATCAAATCTTTGTTCGATTTTTAATATAGTTAGCTGAAAATTACATTCTTTGCAAATTATCTGTAAAGTCATAATCCCTCAATAATAAGGCTGGACTGTTGCTCATTCAAGGTGTCGTACTGCCAGCCATTGTTAATCTCTCTACTAATTTAATTGACTTTGCTGCTTCATGTTTACTAACTCCCTTGCCGTTCTTAAAGTCCTCGTAGACTTTTAAATGAAGATTCTCAAATCGTTTAGCAAGGTTGTATGGTTTCCCATCTACGACTAAAGTTCTTATTTGTGTATCCATTGGTTGATGTAGATAGAACTCCCAAAACACTGATGCTTTTTGAAATTCAATCGTTCCTATGGAATGATGACCTTCACTCAATACAATATTATTTGAGAGAACATTACCAAACAACCACTGCATCAAATCGAAATAATGAATCCCAATATTAAATAAAAGACCGCCCGATTTTTTTTCTTGTCCTTTCCACCCTTCCCAATAGAATTTTCCACGATTTATGAGCAGTTGCAACCTAACCTTATGTCCTGAAGTTATTTTTTTCTTTAGCTCAATCATCTCAGGATTGTGCCGAAGCTGCAAGACAGTCCTCGTTCCATTCATCATTCCAATATATTTACTATCTATTGTCAATGGTTTTTCGCATAAGACTTTCTTCCCACGCTTCTCACATTCTACAATCATTGGAGGATGCAAGTGATTAGGAGTGCAGATAGCAACATTATCAACTAACTTAAACTCTGGAACATTCACCATCGTAAGCCAGTTGTTAGTACAAAAAACATTGCCAGTTATTTTACTAAACTTACTCAAGTCATTATCGCAAGCCATAATAAGCTCATCACCAATGTCCTCGATAGCATCCATGTGGCGTTGCGCTATAAAACCTAAACCTATTATTCCCCACCTTTCTTTCATTTATTCTCCCTTAATTTGTCAGCTTGGCAATCAGGACAATTATCAATCTCTTCTTTAGATGTTTTATCATGCACTATGGGTTTTTTCGTCAAACCTTCAGTTGCTAATGCGTAAACCCTCTCATAGTTGCTCCATCCAAAATACCTCTTAACTCTGTTTCTATACATTATTGCATCATAATCAGAAGATGGTAATAGCATTTGTACAGCTTCCTCTACTGTATCAAATACACAGTCGCCAAACTGTTCTCTTGAGCCAGCCCAATTATGCACCACTGGCTTAATCCCTTTCGCCATAGCTTCTATTACGCTGTTTGGACTTCCTTCACTTATAGCTGTTGACAGAAGGTAGTTTTTATCTTTTAACCAGAAATTCATGTTGCCTATTTCACCTTCAAAATAAAAACGCTTCTTCATTGACCTGCAAATATTGTTGAGATAGTCCACAGTAGCACCGCATTGGATTGCTCCAGCTAAATGCAAAGAATAATCATCTGGTAACTTTTGCATTATCTGAATGGCAAGGGGAAGGTTTTTCTTTTGGTTTATATAGCCAACTACTGCCACTTTTTTTCCATGAGTCTTTTCTTGAAAAGTCCAATCATTTACATCAACACCATTATAAATAACTGTCGGCTTAACGCCAGTGCGCTCCTCAAACCCTTTAGCAAGATAGTCATTAACCATAATTACTTTATCTACTTTTTCCCAATTAAGAGATTCTATTACTTGAGAATAGTATTCATACCTTCTTACGAAAACAATATATCGTGAGTTCTTTGGACTTCCATTGATAAATCTAAAGGTATCCTCATTGCACCAGTGAAAAATCATTAAATCGTCACAATCTTTTATGGGGGCTTTGGTTATTGATACTTCCCAATCGTTGTCCTCAAATATCTTTGTATATCCCTTTAACCACTGCATCTTGAAAGGCGACACCATTTGCACTCTCATATTTTCCCCCTACTCATCACTATCCATTGATAGGATAATAGTTTTCTCAATAACTCGCTACGTTTAAAAAAGTTATCATTATAAGACAACTTATTATTCTCAACTTTAATCCTAACAGCTACTTGGTCATCTCAATACTTTTCTTCCGCTAATGTTCTATTTATCATTATCCTCCTTAGTAAATAAACGCTCAAAATCATCATCTGATATAGGTGTAGACAAATCTGTATAACTGTTTCGTACACTCGTAAGTGAACAATACAAATCTTTTAATGGCTGTAGATTATTGTCCATAGTAAACTGCTGGCGTTTCTTCAATAAAACTTTTCTTATTTTTGTATGTTCTTCCCATCTTTCAAATAGTTCTTCAAGATTTTTCACTTCTATGCCTATGCCATGTTCCCGTACAAACTTACCGCATTCTTTTGCATTTATAGCGACAATGGGAACTCCTGCTGCCACATAATCAAAGAGCTTATTTGGCATGGCGACTTCCCATTCCCTTGTATAGTTAAGATTCCCAACCAAACCCCAATCATGTCTGCCAATGTTTTTCAATAATGTATCATATACATAAGGTGGATGCACGAATGCTATATCGTTGTAGGCTTTCATAAATTCTTTATCTTCGTTATTCCTGCCAGCATACAGATGAAATTTGACACCTATATCATGCGCTTTTTGTGCAAAGTCTTTATAGTCACAATACCTAAATCCAAAACTTGCTTTAGATGTTACATCCATTTGAATCTTTCCCTCGTAGACTAAGCCGCCCATCCAATCGGCAGCGTTGTATCTATATAATCTTCTCGGCAGGTAAGATGGTAAAATGATGTGAGGTTGGGTTAGTTTGAACTCGTTAATTATTAAATCAGCGAATGGTCGGGAGGGAAATACTAAGGCATCTGCAAGTTGAAAGTTATTTCTCTCTTCTATGCTTACACGAACAACCTCTGGATTCTTTTCTTTTTCTTCTGGCGTTACTCTGGCGAGAAAAGAATCATGGACATCCAATATTACAGGAACGTCACACATCTCTTTTATCAATGTGACAAAGAATGATGGTTCATTATGACAATGAAACACATCGGTGTTTGGAGCGTGGAGTTTTATAAAAGAAGCTAAATTCCCTAAGTCGAACCAATGGCCGAATGTTGAATAGGCTTCTGAAAATGAGGCGTGTCTGTGGGCAATTAAGTGGACTTTGTGCTGGCCTCCCTCGATGAGAGGCAACCCCATCTTGTGTACTCTCACACAAGAATGGTTTGCTACCATAACTACTTTCATTGTTCCTTTTTAAAAAGTTGGGGGAGTATTACCCCTCCCCCATGAGGGCTTACTACTAAGTATTTACATCCCAATTTGAATCAAGTGCAGGAACGTAATCGACAAAGAACGCAACAGTACCAGTTGTGGTGCTGGTATTCTGTGCCGTACCTTTATCTGTTTCGGGAGTACCTGTCGTAATACTAATGTACTCTCCAGCCTTACACTGAGCAACTGACATAGTTATATCAGAAGCGAAAGAGAAGAGTGCAGATGAAAAACAGTTAAAGGAAGCTGCTAATGAAGCAGAAGCTCCTCTTGTTTTCACCCGACAATCAATCTTGTCAACTCCAGAACCATTCAATGTTGCCATTGTGAAAGAGCCAGCTTTCAAAAGACGAATCGGCCCTCTCGGATACCACCTTGCAAGCTGAGACTGAGTTGTAGCATCAGTCGTACCGAAGGTGTATCCAGCGGCAGCGTCTCCACCGAGCTTCACGGTGAGACCAAACCACTTTCTTGTTATTCCGCCATATACCGCAGCATCATAAGTTGCCATTTTGTTCTCCTAAAAAAAATTAATCACGCACCAGAATCCCACTTGATAATTCTTGAGTCTCCTTCAGTATCCCACTCAAGCGCCCATCCGCCCAAGAAGTACCATGCGATACCTTTAGACCTTCCGTAATCAGTAACAACCTTCATGCGGATTTCCTCTGGCACAACAATGGCTTCTCTAACGACACCTTTACCGAACATATAGGCATCAAGAGACTGCGCCTTAGTCCACGATTTAGCCGTTGCAGTTCGAGCAGCAGCGTCAACCGTAAACCGTGAAGCATAGAAGTCTTTAACAAACCTAACACCGTGTAGTCTCCCCACTTCACCGTTATATATCTTATGGACACCTGTTTCCGTATACTGATTAACTCCTTCCATTGCTCCTTCGAGTGACTCAATCGCTTCCAGAGAAGCAATACATACATAAGAATCACCTTCGTAAGCAGGTACGTTCCGTTTCTCTAACTCAAGTCTCATCTTCCTAACGTGACGGGAATTAAGAATTGATGTGTTAGTAACAGTAGCAGTACCGTTAGTAGTAAGAGTATGGGCAGTAGTAGAAGTACCCACGAAACGTAACTTAGTTTCATTGTACCGTCTCTCAACCTTACCATCCAACACCTTAGCTGCATCATCGAGCAATCCGCCTCTCACAATTTCCTTTACATCAAATTCTGACAGGGCTTCTGACTTGAAAGAAAACGGAATGGAGTTACCTACTTCATTTACTGTAAGCGTACCCCATGTCAAAGCCTGAGTGGTTTCGTGCATGGTGTTGGTTTCGGTTAAGTTTCCACCGATGGTCGCAACATTAGCAACTTTCAGCCAGTTCACTGACTGACCTCTCTGCTTTCCGAATGCTTCCTTGACATCAACGAACTGTCTGAACTTGAATAAAGGTTGGGCTGAACGCTGGAAAAACTGATTAAGTTTGTTGTTTGTCAACACACCTGAGTGGTTGACCCATAGCATCTCGTTAGCCATCGTCTATATACCTCCAATTAAATTGGAAGATTAGACAGCAGACCTCTGTTTCTCTTTCTCACGCATTTCCATGTAACGGCTATTCATTTCTTTTTGACTTAAAGAGTTAACATCTTCTTTCTTTTTAACAACAGGCTTGCCACCAGAATTTCCAGACAGAGCCGCTTTCTTCTTGAGAGCTATTCGCTCATCAATAAGCGTGTCCTTATCTTTCTGGTCTATGATTTTTTGCATCGAAGGATATATCTCTTCCTTATAAATCTTTTTCCAGCCAACAGAGTTATCAATATCAAGAACCTTCCTGACAGCACCGTTGCTATCTGGAAAATAACTCTGTGGGTCTGGTTCTTTCATTATAAGGTCTTGGATATGCTGCTTGATTAATGGAGTACATTTTTCAAACCCATCGAAGCCTTCTTCTGCAAGCTCCTTATGAGTTGTCCTTACGTTCTCCAGAAAAGCTGTCTGCATCTTCTGAGCATCTGTTTGAGAATCCTTTTGCTTGAGTGAAGCAATCTGAGCCTCAAGGTCATCCGCCCTCTTTCTCTGCTTTAACAGCTCTGCATCATAATCCTCAATATATTCCTCCTCTTCTTTATCCTTTTCTTCAGGTTTGCGTTCATTAATAACATCCCTGAGTTGATTTTTTAAATCAAGAACTTCAGCCTGCAACTCTTTACGTCTCTCACGTTCTTCGTGAAATGCGCCATGAGGAACTGTCTTCTCTTCGGGTTTGTCAGATTTATCATCCTTACTGTCCTCAGTGTCATCCTTTTTCTTCTCTGGCTCTCCCTCTTCGGATTCGGCAGGAGCATCCGCATCTTTTTCTACAGATTCCTGATTACTACCTTCGGGATTTCCTTCAGGTTTGTACTTTGCGTAAAGTTTATCACGCTCAGACAAATCTTCGCCAGCATCTCCACTTACGTCAGGAGTCTCCGTTTGCGTTTCTCCTACTGTTACTGCATCCTCTTTTTCGGCAGAGGCATCCGATTGTGCTGCGTCTTTCTTCTTATCCATTTAATCCTCCGTAGTTTTACAAGTTTTGCGCTTGCTGTTCCTGAATACGGTTCAGGTATCCGCTTATAATTTTTTTATACTAAATACCATGTTTAAATTTAAAGTCAAGTTAAATTTTTCATTTCTAAAGTACCATCTTTAATTCTTTGCTCCAAAATTTCAGAGGCATACTTGGCTTGAGCATCTAACCACGCTGGTATATCTCCAAAATTATATCTACAAACCTTGATGATTGCTTTCAATTCGCACTGGCGTTCTAAAGATAACCCTTGTTTTGTTACCAGCTCACGTAGCGCATTATCGGATACAACTTTAAAGCAAAACTCAAGGGTTTTAAATTCTGGAAGAGCTTGGAGTTTCTTAATGTCCTCAAATTTTCCTACCTTTTCTATAAAGGTCTGATTGTCTATATCTTCTATATTCATAAATTATTTACAATGGTGCTTCATTTTATGTCTCTTAATATACTTCCCCTCATACAAAACCCAAACAGTTAGCTCGTTTACTTTTATCAATGGAACTGTTACTTCATTGCGACTAACAATACATTTAACTTTTTTCATTATTGACTCCCAAATTGTCCTGCCTGCGCACCGCCCTCAACTACTGGCTGGCCTGCGCCTGCTAATGATGGGTCTAAACCTCCGCCCTGCTGAGGCTCTACTCCCTGAACTTGAAAGAAGAAATCCTGTACGTTTTTATGTCCGAGCTTAGGTAATATCTCATCCATAAACCGTGTCGTGTCTATCATTCTTATCTGCTGTTTAGGCACTGCTCCAGACTGAATAAGCTGTATCATAGCCGTATTCGACATATTCGCCCTGTCCATAGCAAGCATATTCTGTTGGATTTCAAATTGCTTTCCGACTGCACCGAGACCGACATTGATTTCAAGGTCAACCTCTTCGCCTAAATCAAAGATGTCTATACCTGTCGGATTCAAGTCTCTGAAGTTTTCATTTGCTACACGCAAGATTGCTGCATCAGTCTCGAACCTTTGTATCATACCAGCCAAAACTGAAAAGAAATCAACGAGAAACGTCTCTTTAACTATTGCAGCGAAAAGGTCTATCTTCGCATTTGACTCAGCAAGATTAATCTGAGCTACAGTTGCCTTTGATTCAGTTCCAAGACCTTGCTTCTGAGGAGTAACACCAGACATCTCCTGCATCATATTGTCATCTACGAGAGCTTCGGTATATGATGTCTGAGTGACATTGTTAAAAGGTCTGTCAACTACGCCACCAACGTCATCCGCCAGAGTAACTCCGCCAGCCCGTGAACGGGTAAGCGATAACAAATCGACATTAGCAAATCTGGAAACGATTGTTCTTCCATTTAAAGCAAGGGATACATTGTCTTTCCTCTGATTTAGATGAGAGTTTATACTCTCCTGCACTCCCTCAAGTGGCTGAGGGAATCCTTCTCCAATTGCCTTGTGAGCCTCAGTTAGACACTGACCCATGACAATGTTGTATCGCCTACCGTAAGGAGACTCCATCGGTTCTTTTAATATAGTATCGCCAGAGTGAGCGCCAAAAAAAACTCTCCCACCTTCTTTATAGAAGGTCTCAAACCAAACATACTTTTCTTCGGCCTTTATTACTTCATTCTTATTGGTTTCATTGAATTTACCTGCTGTCGGGTATTCATTTGGCTGAGGGTTCTGCAACGGGTCACGTTCATTTATGTGGCGAGTCTGCCTAACTATCTGAGTCTCAGGCGTGGAAGGTTCGAGCTTATCTATTAATGAGTCCTCGTATCCGAGTTCCAATAGCTCTTCTCTGGTTGACCAGTTCTCAAATATAAAGTATCTCTTCTTTTCTTTTATTGCGGTTGTCATGTCGTGGTAAACCTGCTCAGGCGGATATAGTACAAACTCAGGCTTGTCGTCAAACTCATTTAAAACCCACCTGAATTTACCTATGCAGATTCCGACATTTATAATATCCTGAAAAGCCCATACGAATTGCAAGAACAATCCGTCAGTTCTCATCATAGTGTCGTAACGCCATTTAGTAACGAAGTGGAGAATCTTGGAACGGAGGGTGTCAGTCTTACCATCTCTCCCTGTAATTTTAAAGTTATCTGAGTCTCTGAGAAAGATTTGATAGAAACTTGCAAGGATTCTCCATGAAATAGCCCATATCTTGCGGTAAAATAATTTAGAACGTCCTCTAACTTTGGATTTTTCAACTTCATTTGCCTGAAACACTCCTTTCACATTCCTGATATTCTTTGTCCATTGGTCATCGTACTGCCGTCTCAACTCCTGCGCTTCATGTTTCCATCTTTCTGCTTTTAGGATAAAGTCATCTTTTGGCATCGTTGCTCCTCCCTAATATCCTGTGTTATCACTGTCGTATTCGGGTTCTGGCACGTAATCATTAAAAGGCATCCAGTTCATTACTCTCTGGTGCGCATAACGTAATGCTGCATGAAAATCATGCTTGCCTTCTTTTATGTCATCTTTTATTTTATCATCTTCATTAGCGAAAGTGTCACGCTCCAATGTTTTCATGGAGTGGATTAATTCTTTATTTTCTGGTGTATCAAAAATTACCAGCTTTGGCAAGTTAATTCTTTCATCTACCTTTAATTTCTGCCGTATTAAATCTACCCCTGCTATCTTAGAACCTACGAATTTTTCCGATTTGAATAACGCAGGAATCGCATTCTTTCCCCTACCCAAGAGTACGTAAGCATTATAGTCACCAATAATCCTGATAGTAGAATCAGCAGATTTATCGCAATTAGTCCATCCCAAACGGTAATTTCGTTCAATAGCACGTTTTGCCAGCTCTGCTTTAATGATTTCAGTATCATCCCCATGATTGCTTTTATAGCATCCGACAACATATTCAAAACCCTCCCTGTCAACGGCTATCTCCGCACACGCTGTTGGTTTCGTCATGTGAGGGTCTAACCCACGATAAACAATATAATCTTCCCTGTTAAGTTTAAATGGTTTAATAACATGAATTTTCTCAGAAAATAAATTAGAATAAACCAAGCCAGATAAACTTACATACTTTCCGAGCAAACGCATCAGCAATTTATTGTAATCGGTTTCCTGAGAACATATTTCATCAAGAGTCGAAAGGTTCGCTTTCTTATTTGTAACTGAAGCGAGTTCAAAAACCTTTACGTTGTCAGCAATATCTCCAAAGAATATTTCGGAACTCCATGACAGTCCGTGAGTAGGCGTAAAGCCAAACAGCTCTATTACCCTGTCGGCTGTTACGAAACGCATTAAGTTCTCTTTTCTTATTTTTTCTTTCGGCTCTTCATCATAAATAACAACATTAAGCTGCACACCCTGAAACGAGTCCACATCCTGTTCATTCGTCATAAACTCAATTTCAGCCAGAACAAAGTTGTTGTCACGATAGAGCGTAAGCATCTTGCGTTCTGCGTTCCAACTATCAGCCCAATTACCATTCTTTAAACATTCCTTTGGTGCAAACTTCTTCCACTCCCTTATAACTGCATTCTGTAACTGCCTATTATCGACTCCAACAACCCTCGCTTTCATAGGAAATCTTTTAGGAAGCAAATGTTCAGGGAAAACTCCTTTCAATGCTTCTGGCAAAACACCTGTAGTTATCCCGTAACATATGATACTCATTATGAGAGTTTTGCCAGCTTGGTTCGCACCGAGAACAGCTATAATATTACAGGTCTCCAATGCCTTGATAGCATCCAATTGAGAATCGAATACTTGAGGTATATCTTCGGGGTTTAGGTATTTCCTGAGGAGAGCTTCGCCTTCTGGAGTTACAGTGCCATCGGAGGGTTCAAAATAATAATAGGCGTTCTCTTCTTTCAGGAAATCTATTTTTGTGTTGATTTCACAATCAACCAATGCAGCAACTTTGTCTGCGATGGCTAATTGTTCTTCATCGGGAAGATGTTTTAATTTGTCGTAATCGAGAGTTTTAATGTCCACTTATAGCAAGCTGAGTAGTATCCAGATGAACATTGGTATGGCGGCTTGTTTCTTTATGTCGTCAACCACACCGTCTCCGCCTTTAGCTTTCTCATCTATAAGGCGGTTTATATCTTTATGCTGAAGTTCAATATGCTTCCCCTGCATCTTCATAATCTTTTCCTTGTCGGCTATTATCTTTTCATTAGCTTCGTTAATCTCTTTCTGTGATTTAACCTGCTTCTCTAAATTTATTATTAAGTCGCTCTGTATTTTTATTACATCATCTGCCTCAGAAGCAAAAACAAACTGGCTAAAGAATACAATCAGAGACAGAATTATAAATGAAATTATCAGATGTTTCCAAAACCCATCATCTTCATTTTTTGGCATAAGCCAGCTCTCCGTTAAGGCGCATTTCTTGTGTGTGTGCTTTTTTGTATCTTTCTTGGGCGTTTTTTAACTTTTCCCTTAGTTCTTCTTCTTGAACTTGCAATATCCGATACTCTTTTTTTGTTACGTGCTTTTCTTCCTTTGACCTTTGTATCTCTCTTTGTATTGGAGTGATTAAAGTTGCTATCTTTTTCTTCCTCTGCGCCTGTTCTTTTTTCTCTTCCTTTGCTACCAACCTTGCTATCCGTTTTTTCAGGAAAGAATTTCTTAAACCAAAAATAAATAGAACAGCCACACATAACACCAAACCCCAATATTTAAGACTCAATTAACCACCATGTCATCAACCTTTCTCTTTGCAGGCTCAACCTTCGTGAATTCCGCAAAAGATTTACCTTCGTTCTCCATGAAGAATTTAGTCACCATGTCACCTGAACGCTGTTCCGCAAGTGCAACTAACTTTCTATCGAAGCCCATCATAACGAAAAAGTTAGCCAACAGCTTTAGCATGAACAAAATAAATGGCAAATCAATTGACATTCCTGCCGACTTCATGCCTTCCGCTTTCTTCTTGCACTCATGCTTAGTTCCAGTTGGAAATTTAGTCTTACACTTTAAGCAAAGGTCTTGAGTGTAGTTGACCTCTGGTTTCTTTTTTTCATCACTTTTTTCTGTTGCGTCTTTGTCTTTGTTCTCTTCTTTTTTTACTTCCAAGTTTTCTCCTCCCTTTTCTATTCTGGTGAGCCATCCAAGTATCCAGCCAAATTCTCAGTAAGTCGTCATTAGTTAGTAAACCCAAATCACATCCTGCGTTTTACTCATATCAGAATCAACATGAATAAAAGTTTTACCGATACCAATTCTTCTAAAGTGTTTCATTAACGCTGGCAATATCTCTGCCCTTGCAATGCTCGTTTTACACTGTATGTCAGTTGCCTTGCTAATTAAATGACTTGATGTGTCCTTGCCGCCTTCCGCCTTGTTATGTTTTTCACAACGACAACCACTATTTATTTTAAGCCCTATCCCTGCATCATCTCTTGCAAGCTGGAGCTTATTAACGTGCTTCATATTGATATCGTCTTTACCGCAAGAGCAGCGACAGGAAAATTCCCAACGAGAAAAGTTATCTGTTAAGTCACCCAATTAATTTTCTCCACCATTTTAATTTAAAATGTTTGCAGTTGTTGTCCTTGTTTTTCTTATGTGGACTGTCATAAATATTCCAGCAGGTTGCATGGTCATGCTCTTTCTTTGTATCGTGTTCACAATGTTCCGAAAACCTACCTATGTCGCCACTCCAGCTAAAATAATATTTACACTTTGAGCAATAAACTACGTCTGGACATTCCCTTAATTGTTCTTTCAAATACTATCCTTTCTTTTTATTTCCTGCTCCATTATTCCACCTTCGAGGCACTTTGCGTAATCATGTGCTGCGGTGACTTTTGCAAGTATCTTTTCTAACTCTCCTCTATCCCAAAGCCTCAATTTATCTGGCTTACCCTGCTCACCCCTTATTAAAAGAAATTTAACCCACATCCCCTTTGCCGTATCATTGGCTTTCTTTAAATGCAGGCATGGTTTTACTATTTTGTTTTCTAAAAGAAGTGAGTTGCCACCGTGAGATACTAAATATATAAGTCCAATCAAAGTGATTAGTGATTTCATTGTCATGTCCTCTCATTAAGTTTAGCATGACAACGCTATATCATTTTTTTTAAGGCAAGTCAATCATTAACCCAAAAGTATGTACGCAGCCCACAGAGCCAAACCTAAAGCCAATAGCAAATCCATCAAATCCATCATAGCAGAAACGCTATCTCTTGCTCTTGGGTATTCTCCTTTATACATAAAAACTATGTGCATAAAAACAGAAAACATAAAAAAGAAAAACATTGTCTTTGTAAATGCAATCATAAGCCTCCGCTAAGGCACATGGCGCTCCTCTATAACCATGCGATTACTCTTTGCACAACGAGTACAGTAATAGTTGCCGTTACGGTAGTGATAACGGTCAGCACCACCAATGCCACAACTCGCACATTTGTTTCCCAAGCTCCGTGTTCCAAAAGTTTTATCATAGCTGCTCCTGTTCTTAATATACTTCTGTCCTTTGCAGAAGAGATTGTATTCTCCTGTCATGTATGCTTTGCTTGCCATGTTCTCTCCTTTAAGTAAGCGTGGTGTCGAGAGCGTGGTCAGTCGGTAATCTCTTATTCGGGCTATATAAATTCGGTTAATCGGTCAATCGAATGTAAACCGTTAGAGAGTCGGGTAATCGGAGTTCCGCATTCGATTTAAGGAATCATCGAGAACCTTTGAGTTGGAATCGAACCAATAACAAATAGATTTACCGTCTATTGCTCTACCATTTGAGCTATCATATTAACGCCAAATGCAACGATAGCAGCTACTACCTCACGCTTTTTTGACGAGTGCGTGGCGACTCCCTGCTCTCACGCCCACCACAATTTTTATTTTAATTCTATATACGGGTCAACAAAATCATTCATCACATCATCCTGCAAGCTGACCTCCGTAGTCCAGTTTGCCTGTTGAATTGCTGCATCCACCAACCTGAGATTCTTGGCGTAATAGTTATATGCAGCAGTTACCTGTTGAAATGATACCTTCGGAACTTGAGCAACAACATTATCCACGTTCTCTGTGACGCTCTGCCTCTGAACCTTTACCTCAAACAATTCCTGAAGATTAATCTTGGACAACCTATCAACGTGCTGCTGTAATTCTTTCCTTCTTAATAATGCCTCCGCTAACTTCTTCTGCATAAAACTCCTTTCTAAAAGATTATCTTTTGCCAGCTTCCATTATTGGAATGTTGGCTTCTGTCGGAACATAAATTATTTGATGTATTCTGCCTTCCTGTAATGCTTCTGCAAACGCTCCAAGAAACTCCTGATACCTGTATTCAGGGAACTCTTTTGCAGCTTGGCCTACTACCTGTATTGCTTGCGCTCTATGCTTAGATGCTTCCACTTCCGCCTTTGCCTGTTCAATCATTATTAATTTTTCCTGCTGCGCTCTCTTTAATTTTGCTTCACCAGATAAACCAGACTTCCAAACATTCCAGATAGGCAAACCAAACAACAATCCACCTAAAAGACATAAGACTACAACTACTAAAGCCAACATTTCTATATTACCTTTTTGATTCATAATACTCCTTTCAACCATTGGTTAACATCATTTTGAAGCTCCACTCTTATTGGTAAATATTTATTTCCGAAAACTTTTTTCTTGTATTCTTTCTTTTCTTTTAATCCAACAGGTATCCTAATCTCGAGAATCTCATTATACATTTCCTGAGTCCTCTTGCTTTCATCCTCCAGATTCTTTTCAATCTTATCACGGTATTCATCCTTAACCTTCGCAACTTCGGCTTGCAAAGTTTTTTCTTTTTCCATATTTTTCTTCTCATGCTCAATCTCAAGCTGCTCCGTCTTAATTTTAACCATGTGCTTAATATCTTCATCGGCAATCTTGCGGTCATTAACAAGCTCTTCTTTCTCAATTCTATGCTTAGACTTTAAATTCTCAACCTCATTAACCAATGTGTTGCGCTGCGAGTTCAGAGATATAATCTGTTCTCTTAATTTATCTAATTCAACTTTCTCATGCTTTGCTACAAAAACAAACGGCACAACTCCTCCTTTCAAATTTTGGCTTTAATAAATTTCTCAATACTCTTGAGAATGAGTTGTTTCATTGAAGTGCGCTCACCAACCGACACCATCTTCAGTCTGTAATGGAGTCTCTTCGGTATAACAAGCATATAGACTGTATCTCCATCTGTTATTTTTACTGGCATCTCTTCCTCCTTCCTGTCTTAGTAAACATCCGATGTTCTTCTGGCAATAGTTTATCGAGAAATAGAGCCTCGCCTCTTGCATACTTCAGACACAACCTGCATCTACCCCTAACCCTATATAAAGTTTTGTGTTTATTATGCACACTTTCGTGATGAGCTTGCCAACTCACATAAGGAGTGCCTCTGCAAAAATATCTGCCTGTTTTTATGGCCACAGGGCAATTCTCGCAAGAACCTTCCCCCTTATAAAACTTCTTACACAGAGAACAATTATCCATCCCTCTATCTAAGCCACCTTCCTTCCAAATCCGCACCCACTTATTTCTACCGTTAATAGTAGCTCTTATAGTTCTTTGGTCGTGCATACTCCTCCTTTTCAATTAGCCTTTTTCCAAAAACTCATATTTGACCCAACAACAGTGGCTTCTTCATAACCATTTTTAAATGCTGCCTGCGTTGTGTTGTGATAGATGCCTACAATCGCAACAATTCCAAACATAATAATAGCAACAACGATAACTATTACCCTATCGCTTGAACTCATAAAATCATCTCCTTTCTAATTCTTTCTGGTACAAATTTAACAATTCTAAACTTTTGTTTTGTAGCCCAACATTTAGCAGAGAAAATAGCATCTTTTTTGGTTTTAAATGCACTTATCTTAAAACTTGGAAAGTATTGAGCATTAACCCATTTGTTATTCTCATATCTTTGTAATACCCAAACTTGCTTCATAACCTCTCCTTAAAAGCGTGGAAGCTGGTGGATGCTCTTTATTAAAAAGGTTTTCCCTTTATATTGCGCTATCTCAATATACTTCACGCACACCCACCAACTATCCACTAATGGGTGTCCTATTCAAAACGCCCTACTCTCTATAAAGCGTTGAGTGCCGAAGCACACACCCACTACCCAAAATGAGGCATATTAAGAAGGTTCTTCTTGTCAAAGAAATCTCCGCACCACTTATCGTTTCCTATAACTGGAAAGAAAGAACCGTGACTATCTCCTTTCACAAGAACAATTGGTGGAAAGATTCTGCACTCGCCATTGACTGTTTTTTTCTTTTCTACAATTATATTAAACCAGTGGTAGCAGTTCTCGCACTTCCTGTTTTTATCATCCATTAAGAAATCCTCTCGTTAATAAATTTAAAAACATCTTTACCAAAGATAGCTTCCATAGCTTCTTCATAGATATAATGACCATCATCGTTGTCTCCATGAAAATCCGCAGAAGCACAAAAATCTAAATGTAGTTGACAAAGGTTTCTGAGTTTATTAAAATCAGGTTCTTTTATTTGTACGGGTTTATCCATAGTCTCCTTTAATTTTTTAACTCACCAACCAGTGAACAGCTCTGCAATATCTCGGTATGGTAATGCTCCTTCTCAGCAAAAACCTCAATCGGATTTTCCTCGCCCTCCTGACAAGCCTCAAGATAGGCTTTCTCACAAACAAGAACAGCCACAGCCATGCTCTGCGCCCTTATGCAAAAACTCTCGCCATCCTCAACTATTAAATATATATTCATAAATCTCCTTTCATTATTCCTATTATACGACTAATCCTTCTAAAAGTCAAGGAAAAAGATAGATAAATTTACTTGACAAGTTTTTCTAATTTACTTGACAAGATAAGGCGAATTAATTGACAAGTTAACAGGATTCAACTGCTCAATTCTTTTCAAAAACAGAGCCTCCAAGTTAACATAACATTGTTGATAATGGTTATCATTAAGGAAAACAAGAGGACTGAAAAGATAGCACTTAGGAGAGAATAATGAAAATAAATAAAAATAGTTCTTGACAACCCTTTAAAACCCATGTTACATCTATGCACTGGAATCAGCTTCCAGCCGATTCTAAACAAACGAACAATGGTTTAAGGTTTTATCGTAGTTGACTTTTAAGGAGAGCTTTTTTTTAAAATGAAACACCTTCTTTTAAACCCTCAAGAACCATCGTGAAAGTGCGTTTATCTGCCTTTTAAACGGAAGGTACGCCAATGGTGGCAAACTGCTTTGAATACAGCGATGTGTAACAGCATAGAGGGTTCGATTCCTTCACCTTCCGCCAACCTTTTATAAAGACGCTTCAAGCACGTTTCAGGAATGCCTCAAGGAGTATCAGAACGCCTCAAAACGCCTCAAGACAGGTAAACTATTGATTTAATGGAAGGCCTTAATGCGAAGTAACGGCTTTTAGCTGAATCTTCCGAGAGGGCGGTTGTTATACATGTATCCCCCCGTACATCCCCCTGCCCCCACCCTTCGCGCGCGCCTGAACTATTTTTTAAATTCAACATGTACCAGGAAGCCCATACGATCATTCAATTTCCTTCAGGGGTTATTCTCTTCTTTCTTCTCCTTTGCCTGCTCTGAGCTGAGATACTAGAGCAAGCGCCTTGCCTTTGAGCTGTTCTAAGTCCTTGACGGCTACTGCATGAGCTGTAATATCTGATGGCTTGCCAGCTTCAAGGCGCAATTGTCTATCTATTGAGGATTGGCTGAATGCTAACTGGTTGAGGGTTAGTTTTTTGTCTTTTAAACGCTTCGGGTCAACCATCTGTAATAACAATTGACCGTTTACCATATTCAATACATTACTATAATTATCCCTCACATAATTACTCGCTTGACTATCCTTGAATAGATGTTTAAAGGGCTTCAGGGCTTGATTGATAGCCTGTTTAGATACTCCCTGTTTATCGGCAATTTGTGGCTCTGTTAATCCGTTGACGTACCTCAGCCTCAGGGCTTCGTCAAGGTCAACGCTTCGGTCAAGGGCTTGGCTCATAAATCGCACCATATCACAACCTAAAAATAAATCAATATTTATTTTACTTTTCCCTTGACAAATATTAAGGAGTAATATATATTATCCTTATTAGCCTACTCTATTAATTAAGGAGGTGATATTAAAATGACAATATATCAAAAAGTAGTCAAGCTGTCCGATGGTTCGGAGGTTAACGAAGTAGAGTTTAAAGTTGATGGTGCAACTATAACTATATCCGCCTACGATGAGCCATCAGCCTATGAGATTGAAAAGCATTTGAAAAAGATTTTAGGTTTATCAGTTCACATTGAAGCGAATTAATTTATAAATTTATTTTTCGGGGAGAAAATAAAATGAATAAAGTTTATGAAATAGTAACTGACAAAATAATAAAAGAATTAGAATCTGGTAACATACCGTGGAATAAACCTTGGAAGTCCTCACACGATAGACCAAAAAACTTAGTCAGTAAAAAAGCCTATCAGGGCATCAATACAATTTTACTTGGCATGGAAGGATACAAAAGCCCGTGGTGGCTGACTTATAAGCAAGCCGCAAAATTAGGCGGCAATGTTAAAAAAGGCAGTAAAGGCGCAATGGTAGTATTTTATAAAATCTATGATAAAAAGAAAAAAGACAGTGACGATACGGATAGAATACCTGTCCTCAGATATTATAAAGTATTTAATAGCCAGCAATGTGAAGGTCTCAACTTGCCGCCAGAGCCAGAGCCGCCAACGTTTAATCCTATTGACAAAGCCGAAAGCATAATTGCTCACTGTCCTGACAAACCATTAGTTGAGTTCGGATTTAATCACGCCTGCTATATTCCAAGCGAAGACAAAATTCAATTGCCAGAAAAAACCGCATTCAATTCAAACGATGAGTTCTATTCTACTTTCTTTCACGAATTAGTACATAGTACAAAACATGAAAGCCGCTTGAACCGTAATCATAAAACCGTTTCTAATTTCGGTTCATTGGATTATTCATTCGAAGAGCTGGTTGCTGAGATTGGCAATTCTTTTTTATGCAGTGAAAGCGGCATTGAAAAAACTTTTAAAAACTCAGTGGCCTACATTAAAGGCTGGCTGAAAGTATTAAAAGATGATAGTAAAATGGTATTATCTGCGGCTGGCAAGGCTGAGAAGGCGGCAAACTATATATTGAATAAGTAACACGGCTTGCCGTGCTATCGGTCAGCCTTAACGGGCTGACTTCATAGCATTACAAACCATAACGGATTGGAGGTGATAACACGATGACACAATACATTAAAAACAACGGGCTGACAGTGGGCAAGGGCAACGCTAAAATTGACAAATCAATTGGCGTGTTTAATATTACGTGCTGTTACGATTGCAGTTTTTGTTACGCTAAAAAATCTTATAAACAGTACAGGGAAAGCCGCAATTGCTGGGATAAAAACAGAGACCTGACCTTGGCCGATAGTTTTGTAAATGACTTTGATTTGATTGTTAAAAAGGGCAAGTTTAAAACTTTCAGGTTTCACGCTTACGGTGAGCTGTACTCATTGGAATATTTTAACAAACTCCTGACCATAGCAAGGCGCAACCCTCAAACTTATTTTGTGACTTTCAGCCGTACAAAACACATTGAGACCAGCCAGCGCAATGTCAGGATTATTGACAGCCTTGCCCGTGCCAGCTCAAAGCATAAGGCCAAAATAATCTTTAAGGGCAAGCCAGAACCAAAGGGCTACTTTGTCTGTCCAGCCACTGGCAAGGGTTCAAAAGGTATCTGCGGCAAGCGCTGCAATTACTGTTATAGCTCAGAGACCGAAGCGGTCAAGGTTGCGTTTCATGAGCATTAAATAACGTTGGAAGGGGGGGGGTGATAATTATTTTAAAAGACAAAACAACTGACAGTATAAAGCAAAGCATCATTAAGGCTTGGAAGGGGGGCTATGTCAACTCAGGAATCATATCATATATTGACGAACTGGAGAGAAGGGGAGTTGATAAGCTGATGTTAACGGTTAACCAAGTCAAGACTAATCGGAAGGGGAAACTGGTCAAGACTAAAAAGAATATCATGTTCTTATTAAAAATCATTAATCGAACGGTGCATAAATGAGCAAGGTTAAAGCAAGGCGGCATTTCACAACGCCAGAAATATATCACTGTAAACGGTGCGGAGGGGTGAGGGTTATTCAAAGGCCTGCATCCCTTCGCAGGTCACAAGGGCATCCAAAGCCCATGTACTGCCCTAACTGTAAGGGCAAACAGATGTTTATTAATTACGGATAAGGAAGGGGGTGATGATTTGAGAGTGTTCAAGGGAGAGATTCTTATACATATTTTTTTACACGCATTTGCACAAAAAGTAAATGGTTATACTTTTATGGAAGGGAGAATATATGAAGGAGAGAGAGGCAGAAGTAGAGAGGCAAAAGATTCAGAGTTATGGCAGGCAATATGAAAAGAACGAAGAGGCGATGAAAATATTTTTTCAAAAAGAAAAGAGAGAAGAGAAGAAACGCATTGACGACCTGCAAGCGAAAGGGGTGCTTCATCCTATTATGGAGGAGTGCATCCGCAGGGCATTGGAAAGGGCGGTGAGGCAATGAGGCACGGACTCTCAAAAGACCTTTCAGGCAATACTTATCAATGGCACGATGCGGAGCGTTACATCATTATGGATATTGTAACGGGAGAGCTTCAAAGGTTTGGTAGACATCACAATTCCATAGGAACGTATGAAGAGGCAAAGGAATATCTATTTCCTGAGACTTTAAACGAAGGTATGCCTTCAAGAAATGCAATGATTAAAATGGATTGCATTGTTTGTCATCAATTAGGAAGGGAGAAATATTGAATGTTAAATTGTATCGGATTAGAAAATCCAAAGAACAGCATAAACATAGGCAGCGTGATGAGAGCCGCAGGCTGCTTCAATGCGGACTTAATCGCAATTAAAGGTCATCGGTTCAGAGGTCTCGGACACATCAAGAGCGACACGCAAAAAGTTGTGAGGCGCATTCCTGTTATCAGGTGTGCTGAATTAAAAGAAGTGATACCATTCGACTGCGTACCAATTGCCGTTGACTTAATCGAGGATTCAATCCCACTGCATAAATTTACACATCCAAAGAGAGCATTTTATATTTTCGGTGCGGAGGATGCGACACTCGGCAAAGCAGTAACAGACTTTTGTAAATTCACCGTGTCCATTGACACAAACTATTGCCTGAACCTCGCTGCTGCGGTGAATGTTGTCATGTACGATAGATATTTTAAAAATAATTCTTGACTTTTCAGAATCAATAAAGTATAATGCGGCTCATGGGGATTACAAGCGTAATAAACCTAATATATTCTTCTGGCGTGGGGTGCGCCTTTTCCACAGTTTGTAATCCCCGTTACAGACCGCAACTGCACCCTGCGCCAATTAAATCAAATAGAAGGGAGGTGTCCTGTGTCATTAAGAAAAACTCAATGCTCTAATTGCAGAGCGACCAGCGTTGACATGAAAGTGGGCGATGGATGTTATTGTTGCATGAATGGTTACATGATTTTAGCCTGAAAGGAGAAAAATGGATAGGAAGTATCTCTTAAAACTCAGCAAGAAAAAAATAGCCGACCACTACCAATCCCTCGATGAAAAATATGTTGAAAGCAGTGATTTAGTGAGAGAGCTAAAGGAAAATTTAAAATTAAAAGAAAGGGTGGGGGAATTTGCAGAGAACTACAAGGAACAGTTGGAGCAAATACGCCAAGCTATCTATGCTGTCTTGTCAGTCAAATTTCCTAAAAAACCTCTGCCTCCGCACCAACAGCAAAGATGCCCAAACTGCTATCCAGATGACTATGAAGCTAATGTTTTGTCGGAAGAAGAACGCCTGCTGAATTATCTTCTGGATATAATAATTCTTAACTTTCCAGAAAAGACAGAACAGCCTTACGGTTATATAAACAGGCGTTAACATTTGAAAGGAGATTATGAAGCTATACGAATTGTCAAAAGAATTAGATTTGCTGGAGGACAAACTTGAAAACAACGTGGAGGGCGAGAGCGCTCTTGAAGTAGTTGCAGAGGCTTATTTCGCTACCGAAGAGAAACTTGAAAAAAAGATAGAAGCCTGCGGAGCATACCTGTTAGGTCAGGATGCGGAAGAGGCAGCAATAAAGCATGAGGTAGACAGGCTTAAAAAGAGACAGGGATTTATCGCTCATAAGAGAGAGAGGTTTAAGGAGTATGTACTTCAATATATGATAAAGCACAACATTCTTAAACTTCGCTTTCCTTCTTACACTGTGCAGGTAGTGACTTCCAGAGGTGCTGTCGAAATTACTGACGCTGAAAAGATACCTGCCAAGTTTATCGAGATTGTCACGACAAACAAAATAAAAAAGAATGAAATTAATAAGGCTCTGGCTGCTGGTACGGAGGTTGATGGAGCTACACTTGTTAAAAAAGAAACCTTGAGGGTAAAATGACACAGAAATATTTTCACATAAATAAAATTCAGTTGCCTGAGATTTTAAAACTGAAAGAGAAAGCAAGAGCATTTGGCAAATCTTCGGAAACCCTTTACCAGCAGCTATTATCCATGATAAACTATAATCGAAGCATGGTTACTGTGCTGGAAGAAAAGAGAGAAACTTCCAGAGTTAAAATGCCAGATGACACCGTAGTTATAATGAAGAACGCTTACCTTAAACCTAAACCACCAAAAAATTACATGAAAGGAGAGCTGTGAAAGAGATACAGATTGACGGCAAGGATTATTACTTAATTCCAAAAGCACAAAGACTGTTCAACGCAGGCAGAACCTTGAGGATAACAAGAGTTATGCCTGACTACCAATTAAACTCGTCAGCGCTATTTATTGGATTGCAGCATCCAAGGGTAGATAGAATACCAGAGCAAAAATTTAATGTTAACGACCATCTTCAAATTATAAACCTCACGAAAGGAGAGACATGAATGACGTTATAGATGTCGAATCAAAAGAAACATCTTTAGTCAAAGCCGATAACAAACTTCAAACCGTTTCACGCCCTCCAGATGTTGTGATGCACGAAGCTCGTCAAGCAGCCGCAGCATTAACCGATGTTCTAAAAAATAAAAAAAAGAAATTAGAGTTTAACGGCAAGCAGTATCTTGAATATGAGGATTGGTTACTGCTCGGTCAGTTCTACAATGCCTACTGCCGTACCCATGATGCCGTTGAAATTGAAATCAATGGAGTTAAGGGAGCTAAAGCCAGAGCTGATGTCCTCGACAGAAACGGGGTTGTAATCGGTGGCGCTGAGGGGTATTGTATGCAGGATGAGAAACAATGGAAAACCAAGCCGTTCTTCCAGCTTGCTTCAATGGCTCAGACACGGGCAGGCTCTAAAGCTATGGCAAACAGGCTCAGGTGGGTCGCTGTCCTTGCTGAAGGGGTGTCAGGTACTCCATCAGAGGAAATGAGGGAAGAAATAGACTCTCAGTCTGTAAATTCTCAGACCTCTGGTGACAAAAAGACATTCGCTGACCAAGCCTGTCCTAATCCTAAGTGCAAAAGCACCACTGCTGTCCGAAAATCCAAATATGACAACGGTAAAGAATGGTATTGCTACACGAAGATAGGTGGCTGCGGCCATCAGTGGGATACTGTCAAGCCAGCCGCATCTGGAGATGTCAAGGAAGAGACATTTGGTGAGTACAATAAGGCGCATAATGATAATTATAGGGCTGAGTCCAAAATAACTAAAGCTCAACAAAAACAGATATTTGACGCAGCAAAGAAGGCAGGGATGGAGAATGAAATGAGGAACGCTATGCTGGCGAATCTCGGTTACTCATCCAGCGCTGATGTCAAAAAGAAAGATATGGATGAGATATTAAGGCAGATAGGCACGTATGGTCAGCCTGCGGAAAGAAAGGCTGGCGAAGATGACATTCCTCCCGTAGAGGGAGACTCACCGATATGACAGGCTCTAAGCTGCAAGAAGAGATAATGGTGTATTTGCGCAAAGCAGGCTACCTTGTCTGGAAGAATCACAGCTACAGCAAACGAGGAAGGACTCTCGGCTACCTGAAGGGTCTCCCTGATATATTCGCTGTCAAGCATGGGAGATTCTTCGCAATAGAGGTTAAGGGAGAGGGAGACAAACCGAGTATCGACCAGATAAACTGGATTCAAAAAATGTTGGGAGCAGGTGCGGTAGCATTTATCGCTAAATCCTTGAAAGATGTCAGGGAAATGGGTTTATAAGGAGGGTGAAATGAAATTTTCAGACATATTCGATATAGAGAAGATGGACAGAGAGGAGCTAATCGGTCTCCTGAACCAGATGGAGGGAGCTTTAAGGGAGTTTGTAGAAGTGACACGGGATGAAACCTGCAAGGACTGTAACGAGAAAATAGGCAAATACATAGCTTCAAAAGTAATGGGAATCTTTGAATATTCCGCTAAAAAAGCTAAACAGGCGAAGAATAATTGACAAATAAAGAGTACGCACTCTTATATAACAAGCAGTTAGGCTGGAATGTCTTTCCTGTTGGCAAGAATAAGCGACCATTTTTCAAGTGGCAATCTGGAGACAATGACCTCCAGAAAATCAAGGTCACTCCTGAGATGATAGAGAAGTGGTGGTCGGAATACCCTGACGCCAACATAGCCTGCGTCACAGGCGCTATAAGCAACGTGGCGGTCATAGATTTGGATGTCTACAAGGGTAAGGCTGGCGAAGTAGTCAAAGAACTTGAAAAATATGTTCCACGTGAAACTAAATGTGCTGTTTCAGTCACTCCGAGAGGCGGTCTCCACTATTATTTCTCCTGCAAGGATGAAAACATCAGAAATAACTCCGACATCATCCCAAATACCGACCTCAGAGCCAACGGAGGCTATATTGTACTCCCTCCATCGACCAATGGTGAAGGATTGCCCTACGGGTGGAAAATAAAGCCATCTGCGGTCAAATTCGAGCCGTTACCTGACCCTTACATCAAATATATCTCCTCATGCGCCTCAAAGCGCTTCAAGACGCCTCAAGACGTCTCAAAGATGTTTAATGAGGGAAGGAGGGATGAGGACTTATTTCACACCGCAAACTGTCTTATTAAGGGCGGCATGGAGGAAAGCGGAGCGTTCAAAGTCCTTGAAAGAGTGGTCTCTACATGGAAAGAGCCTGATAATGTTGACAAAAATAAATGGATTGTTGACAAAATAAACAGCGCAGTTAATCGGGATGACAGGAAGGAGCGCCACTGGAAGGAAGAGGTCGAAAACTGGATTGCGCTTCAAAAAGGCTTCTGGAAAGTCTCA
>Ga0080013_1001066_pt1 | contig 37266 bp, 67 predicted proteins | sample ETNvirenome_6_85_FD_69236 | JGI IMG/M metagenome (GOLD analysis project Ga0080013, IMG submission 69236) | Marine viral communities from the Pacific Ocean - ETNP_6_85 (SPADES assembly) (version 2) | ecosystem: Environmental > Aquatic > Marine > Oceanic | place: Pacific Ocean | collected 2013-06-19
CTCAAAATGTTTCGTTGCGGACTTTATTTTTTCAGTTTCGAGGAAGGTTGAAGACAAAATGAACAACACCGGCAGACTTTTTATTGCCAAAAATCGTAATGGTATTGATGGAGTAGTGTATCCCATATTCATGGATGCTGCCAATGTCGATATCAAAGTTCTTCCACAGAAGATCAGCCTTTCCTCTAACGGTGAGGATCTAAGCCCTATCCAAGAAAGGTATAAGAGCTGGCGCGATTCACAGTCCCCACAAACACCACAAACATAGAAAGGGAAAGAAATTATGGAATTGGCGAGCAAGATTTTAAGTGATATTACAATTTATATGAAATATGCGAGATTTCGAGAAGACATTCATCGTCGCGAAACGTGGGAAGAATTAGTCACTCGGAATAAGGAAATGCACCTGCGGAATTATCCCCAGATGCACAATGAGATCGAAAAGGCATATAATCTTGTTTATGAAAAAAAGATTCTTCCCTCGATGAGGTCGCTACAGTTTAGTGGGCGCCCTATTGAGATTTCTCCCAATAGAATCTATAACTGCGCTTTTCTTCCTGTGGATGATTGGCGATCCTTCAGCGAGATTCTTTTTCTCTTGCTTGGCGGAACAGGCGTCGGGTACAGCGTTCAGAAGCATCATGTAGAAAACCTTCCAGCGATTAGGAAGCCTAACATGAATCGCACACGTCGGTATTTAATCAGCGATAGTATTGAGGGATGGGCTGATGCGGTTAAGATTCTAATGAAGTCTTACTTTTGTGGCACCTCTAGTATCAATTTTGATTTTAGTGATATCCGCCCCAAGGGGGCACAATTAGTTACAAGCGGGGGCAAGGCGCCCGGCCCAGAGCCCTTGAAGATTTGCTTGCGTCAAATCAAGAGCATGCTCAACGAGCACGAAGACGGTACACAACTGCGCCCCATTGAGGTGCACGACATTGTATGTCACCTTGCTGATGCTGTATTGGCCGGCGGCATTAGGCGCGCCGCTCTGATATCCTTATTTTCCGCTGACGACGAAGAAATGATTGCATCTAAGTACGGAAATTGGTTTGAGCGAAACCCTCAACGCGGAAGGGCAAACAACAGTGCGGTTCTACTGCGGCACAAGGCAGATAGAGAATTTTTTGATGGCCTGTGGGAAAAAATTAAATTAAGTAATAGCGGAGAGCCAGGAATCTATTTTTCTAACGATAAAGACTATGGCACTAACCCGTGCTGCGAGATAGCCCTTCGACCATATCAGTTTTGTAACCTATGTGAAGTCAACACTTCTAATGTAGAAGATCAAGAAGACTTCAATGAACGGGTCCGAGCAGCCACTGTTATTGGAACTCTCCAGGCAGGATATACTAATTTTCACTATTTACGTTCTATTTGGCAGCGCACTACTGAGCGCGAGGCATTGGTGGGAGTGAGCTTGACTGGAATTGCTTCTCGTCGCTTGGATGATCTTGATCTCAAAATGGCGGTTCGCGAAGCGAAGAAGGTCAACAAGGAGACCGCTGCACAAATTGGCATTAATCCGGCAGCTAGGATTACTACCATAAAGCCAGCTGGCACGACCTCATTGGCAGTGGGATCGAGTTCCGGCATTCATGCTTGGCACAACGATTTTTACATTCGCCGCATGCGTGTAGGAAAGAATGAGCCTATTTACGCGTATGTTCTCAAGCACCATCCTGAATTGGTTGAAGATGAATATTTTAGGCCACATGATACAGCGGTCATTTCTGTGCCCCAGAAAGCACCAGCTGGCGCCATTTTGCGTCATGAATCAGCGATATCTCTCTTGGAAAGGGTAAAGTCTTTTTACGAGAGGTGGATAAAACCTGGCCATTCACGCGGCCAAAACACTCACAATATTTCGGCGACTGTTTCTATCAAGGATGACGAGTGGAGTGAAGTGGGCGATTGGATGTGGGAAAACCGCCACTGTTATAATGGAATTTCTGTCCTTCCATATGAAGGTGGGTCTTATAAGCAGGCGCCCTTTGAGGATTGCGACGAAGAGACATACATTAATATGATGAAAGATCTTAGGAAAGTTGATGTGTCTCAAATTAAGGAAAATGAAGACAACACGGACCTGGCCGGAGAGCTAGCGTGTAGTGGTGGGGCATGCGAAATAAGATGAAAAAACTTATGACAGAATGGCGAAAGCATCTCAACGAGATGATATCAACTAGAGAGTTGGAAGATTTTGATGCAAAGTACAAGAATCCTGAAAGTGTTCAGATCCTAGCGTCAGAACTGCTTGATTTGGGCTGGGCGCAAGAAGCAGTCGAACATCACAAGACTGAAATTCCGCCCTTTTCGGAAATTAGAAATGTCATATTGAACCTGGAGAAGTATGATGCGCCAAAAACAGCAGAAGTAGTCAATGCTGACGAACTTTTTGTTTCAGGTGACAACATGAGAGACAGGGAACAAAAATATCAAAATTATAAGTCGGGAAAGGTGGGAGAGTATTTTCGAGATAGCGACAAAGACCCAGACGGCATTGATTTTGCGAACCTGCCCCCAGTCACGGCAGTGGAAGAGCCCGATGGCAGACTCGAAGTTGCCGACGGCAACCATCGTGTTTTCTTGGCGAAGAAGTCTGGTGCGAGTGTGTCGGCGTGGATAATAAGATTAAAGCAAAAAAAGCTTGACACGTAGAAGTGAATCTGGTAAAATAGGAATGCTCATAAAAAAAGGAGATAGTTATGGCAACTAATCTAAAAGTAGTGGCAGGAGCGCAACTCACTGCCACCAAAAAAGAAGAGAAGATTGTAGATTATATTAAATCTATAAAAGAATTAGAGGAGACGATGGAGCCGTTCAAAGAGCAGAAGCGTGAGTTGAAAAAGAATTACGTGGAGAACGGATGGCTCACGAAAGAAGAAATAAGCACCGCAGTAAAGGCGTTTAGACTAATGAAGGGAGAAGTAGATCTAGATCAGATGAGAGATTTTTTCAATCTCTATGAAAGGACGCAGGTGATCTAAATGACTAAAATTGTGTTTGCCCCCCTCAATCGACATGTGTTGGTGGAAGATGTGGAACCGACGGAGAAGGAGACTTCTCCCGTATTGGTGCCTGAAGATTATAAGCTGGTTAAAGATTTTGGAATTTACCGAGTAGTTGCCGCAGCAGTGAATTGCGAAAATTACTTTAGCGAAGGCCAACTTGTAGTAGTAGAAGAGAACATGTTGCGCCAAGTAGATCTGGGAACCGAGAGAAAATATTATATTATTTCTGAGAACTTAATCGTTCTACGCTCGGACGCCCCAGCACCCCCTGGTGCCAAACCTCAAGCCGCAGCTTACAATGAAGACTGATCTCACCTTCCGGTTTCCACTGACACATCCTGTTACGGTAAGCGCCTATAGAAAATCTAGAGAATGAGTGCGGCTTACCACTTTGATAAGATTATCGTGGGGGGATCCTTGGCAGCACTACTCTATGCGCATAAGAATAAAATACCTGTAGTATATGCCAGCCCCCAGGTCCCTATATTTTTTGAAGTGGACAGACAGGGCAACAGTAAGAAACAACTGTGGTATAAAGTGGCCTTTCAGCTATCTTTAGGTGGACTTATCCTGTCCCACCATCGCACCACTGGATATCGAATAGAGGACAATAATGTTCTGAAGGTTTTCACAGACGGACCATTTGTTTCTATAATTCACTACGGCGAATTGATTGTCTTCGATGACAATAAGCTGGAAGGGTGGGAAGGTGAATTGAAGTATAATAAAAAGTATCGTGTTCTGGATTGGATTAATGACAGGCAGAGTTCACCACATCGCGTAGAATTTTTGAGGGGAGATGATGATTTTGTAAAAGAAGTTTATTTTTATCCTTCTGAAAGAATAGATGGAAATTGGAGCGGAAAGAAAGACATCTTGGCACTTTCCCACTTATCGCGCGAACAACTCGACAGTGTTGAATATTGCGATACGTATGTAAGATTCAAAGTATTGCATTTGATGCAAAAAGCCGGGATTGTAGGTCCCAAAAACGGTATCAACACAAAATCTCCCACGGGCCACAATCATTTGTCGGTCAAAATAGAGACAGCCAGAAGGCAAGCTGAATTAGTTGTAATCCCGCCAATCGACGAAGACGACTTGCTTGAAGATTTTGCGCTACACCACAGGCATTTAGATGGACAAGAAGCCCACCACAACAACTTATTATAATTTAGCCGGCATTGTTCCTCTCGCAGCCCAGCCACTAGATTTCAACTTTCCCTGGCACGATAGTCTGATTCCTATTGGGAACAATTATTTAGCAGTAGAGAGGAGCGTTTACGAGTGCGCCATGGCAGGATGTGAAAGCATTTGGATTGTGTGCCACAAAGAGATGCAGTCGTTGGTACGCCATCGCCTCGGGGATTGGATATGTGATCCTACAACACTGCCCGTGATCAAGAGTCATTTTGTGAAGCACGCGTCTGAACATGTAAAGTATATTCCCATTTATTATGTGCCCATTCACCCTAAGGATAGGGATAAGCGGGACTGCCTTTCGTGGAGTATCATCTATGGGGCAATGCGAGCCTTTTCATTGTCCAAAATAATAAGCAAGTGGACCGTACCGGATAAGTACTATGTCTCTTTTCCTTATGGGGTATATGATGCATCTCAAGTGAAAGAACATCGACTCCATATATCCAGTAAAAGAAAATTTTATCTATCGCATGCTGGCAAGACAGTGAAGGATGGCGAGTACCTGTCCTTTACCTTTGACGCTGAAGATTGGAAAAAATTCAGAAAAGTTATTAGAGGGGGTACGGGAAAATATGAACCCGGCGCCTACTTTGATGAACGTGAGCGTACTGTTAGGGGCAACATTTTGCCGAAAGGAAAAAGGTATGGAGCTAAGCACTTCTCTTTAGAGAAGGTCTTTGAAGGCATGTGCATTGCGGAAGATAGCGTAATTACCTGCAAGTCTTACTATAGAATCGATAATTGGGAAGATTATTGTGTGTATATGGGAACTGATATTGCTAGACAAATAAAGAGACCAAATTATGTTCTAAAGTATCATGAGCACAATCCTTTTGGAAAGGACCAGGAAGAAATCGTAGAGGCCCCTGAACAAACTTCTTGACAGCTGCAAAGGAGTGTGGTATACTAGGGGCAGATTTTGGAGATGGGAGCCGGGATGGCGGAATTGGTATACGCAATGGACTTAAAATCCATCATTCTCAAGAATATGAGGGTTCGATCCCCTCTCTCGGTACCACTACTACCTGTAGCTCAGTGGTTAGAGCAGCCGTCTTATAAGCGGCAGGTCGATGGTTCAATCCCATCCAGGTGGACCACGCAGCACTAGACAACGCTTGTTTGGCGCTTATAATAAAGTTGCGCTGCCGTTCTGGAGCGCGGTAACCAAGTCATACTTGCTTATAAAGGAGAAAATATTATGACTAATCCAATGATAAAGAGAATAAATTATCCCTCAATTGTGGGGAGAGGAACCTTTGATCAGTTCTTTGATCAAATTTTTGAAGACCCCTTCGCAATGGTCAAGAGATCAACCGAAGGATATCCTCTCACCGATCTGTATAAAGACGAGGAAGATAATCAAATTATTGAGGTGGCACTCGCAGGATTTTCAAGGGAGGAGTTAAATATCGAAGTAAAAGATAATTCAATTACTATCTCTTGCGAATCGGGCGGTACCGATGCACAACAACGAAGGATTGCTCGTAGATCTTTTACGCGGTCTTTTGTTGATTACGATCAAAAACTTGACATGAGGCAGTCAGATGCTTCGTTCGAGAATGGATTGTTGAGAATTGTTATTCCGCCTACGGAAGAAGCGAAACCGATTACTATTGATATCCAGTAGTAGTTAGAAAAAATGAAGTTACCCTACTAATGGTGGGTGGAACGGGCAATTTGGTTGGGGGTTGTCCACTTTTTAGGGAATAAAAGTGTCGTGGAAATATGCACAAGTGAAGGTGGGGCAGTCGATATTTTCTGATGGCACAACAGAAGAGGAATATGACATATTTGAACTGTATGATCTTGATGGAGAGGGAGACTTTATGTCTTTCTCCTCTGCTGGATTTACGTGCCTCCGAGATCTAAAGATGGCCATTACAGATATAGAGAGAGACGGCACCAATACTTGGTTTTACGAGAATGGTACGTTTCAATACTCGCTGGGCGAGTGGGAATGGGAAAAGAATGAAAAGAAAAGTAAAAAATAAAGAATTTTTAGATGCCTTGAAGAGTCATTATGAGGCAGAAAGAGACAAGAATCTTGCGACTCTAAAACTATATCTAGACGAACCGCTAGCGGTTGCAGATCACGAAGGTGTGATTGATAGCATGGGTAAGTTAACTCAGCAGTTGGCGGAAGCAGAAGAAGCACTTAAAACTTTAGAAACTCACTTCGAGTAGAAAGATAAACTCCATTGGAAAGAATATCATCTGAAATCCCCTTTGTGGGATTGCACGCACACAGTGTAGCGAGCGTGTTCGACGGGTTGGGATACCCATCAGAACATATGGATTTTGCATACCAGAACGGCATGGACGCAATTGCGCTAACTGATCACGGCAACATGAACGGGTTAGCGTATCAAGTCATGCACGCCAAGAAGATGCAAGAAGAGGGGAAAGACTTCAAACCAATTTTTGGTGTTGAGGCATATTTTATTCCCTCTATTGAGAACTGGCGCGCTGACTACAATAGAATAAAGGAAGAGCGCGCCAAGAGCAAGAAGAAAGAGAAGAGCATCGACGGTGATGTCAGTGGCGTAACAGTAGAGGTGGAGGGGGACACTAAGGGTGCTACTAAGAATATCCTCAATAGGCGTCGACACATGGTGCTGCTAGCGCAGAATCAGGTGGGACTGTATAATCTTTTTCAATTAATATCTAAAAGCTATCGAGACGAGAATCATTATAGGTTTCCACGCATTGACTATGAGTTGCTCAAGGAACATGGGGAAGGAATCATTGCTTCATCGGCATGCCTTGGAGGGATTTATGCAGGAGATTTCTGGGAGAATTATGAAGAAGGATCGGAAGCAATTTTAAGAGACATGCGGGATACAACCGAAAACATGTTAGAGATCTTTGGTGATCGATGGTATGCAGAAATCCAATGGAATAGAATTGAAAAACAGCATGAACTTAATCAGTACATTATTCAAGTAGCAAAAGAATTTAATATTAAATTGCTCACCACTGCGGATAGTCACTATCCCAATCCGTCCCTCTGGAAAGAGCGAGAGATCTATAAGAAGATTGGATGGAAAGGAATACAGAGTGAAGAAGAACTTCCTGACACCATTGAGGAAATGCCTTACCAACTTTATCCACAGAATGGGGATGAAATGTGGGCGTCGTACAAGAAGTATTCAAAAGACTGTGGATTCGAATATGATGATAATGTGGTCCGCGACTCTATCACCGAGAGTTATAACATCGCCCACGAAAGAATATCCCGGTTTTTCCCAAGTAACGATGTACGGCTTCCAAGTTTTGTGGTCCCCGAAGGTAAAACCGCCGCCGCAACCCTTATTGATCACGCGACTGAGGGACTTCAGTCCTCGGGCCTGGGTAAAAAGACCGTTTATGTAGATAGACTAAACGAAGAATTGGAAGTTATTAACGCCAATAATTTCGCTCAGTATTTTTTGACGATGAAAGCAATCTCCGACATCGCGGTGTCCAGGCAGTTAGTGGGCCCAGCGCGCGGCAGTGCGGCAGGATCGCTAGTGTCCTATGTTCTAGGCATTACTCAAATCGATCCCATCGAGCACGAACTGTTGTTCGAGCGGTTCATGACAAAGACTCAGAAAGACAGCGGGTTTCCCGACATTGATTATGATGTGTCAGACCCAATGGAGTTGAAAGATTATTTGATTGAAGAGTGGGGGGAAGACAAAGTAGTTCCTATTTCAAACTGGAACACTCTCCAACTTAAGTCTCTAATCAAAGATATTAGTAAGATGCACAACATCCCCTTTCAAGAGGTGAATGTCGTCACGATGCGCATGATGCAGGAAGCAACACCGCTGGCAAAGGCAGCGAAGGGAATGTCGGCAGGCATGTATATACCAGGGTTTGAAGAGGTAAAGAAATATAGTCAATCTCTTCAAGAGTTTTATAGAAAGTATCCAGATGTCGAATCGCATGTGGATGCTCTCTATGGGCAGGTTAGAAGTTGTTCCCGTCACGCCGGCGGCATTGTGGTTGGTGACGATCTCGATAAATACATGCCCCTCATTAATAGTGGGGGAGTGCGTCAAACTCCGTGGAGTGAAGGGCAGAATGTTAGGCATTTGGAACCGATGGGGTTTATCAAATTCGATATTCTCGGGTTAGCATCGTTGCGCATGATGGAGGATGCGATCAAGCATGTACTGAAGCGTCATCACGATAACCCCGATCCATCTTTCGAGGACATCCGACAGTTCTATGATACGAAACTTCATCCCAAGTCAATTGACTTGACTGATCAGAAGGTATATAAAAACATTTTCCACAAGGGAAAATGGGCAGGCGTCTTTCAGTTTACTGAAGGGGGAGCACAAAGGTTTTGCCAGCAGGCACGTCCTGACAATATTGTTGACTTGTCCGCGATTACCAGCATTTATCGTCCAGGACCTTTGTCAGCAAAGGTGGATCAGCATTATGTTGAAGCAAAAAAGAATCCAGATGAGATTCGTTATGCGCATCCTATCGTGAAAGAAGTGACAGAGGAAACTTATGGGTTTTTGATCTTCCAGGAGCAGATAGCACTGCTTGCCCATAAACTTGGAGAAGATTTGAGTTTGGATGAGGGCAACTTGTTGCGCAAAATTCTAACAAAGAAAGGGACCGGAAAGGCGAAACTAAAGGCGCGCATTCATCGTAAGTTTTTAGATGGATGCTGCTTGCAACATGACATGGATTTGGCAACAGCACAAGAGCTTTGGGAAAAGTTTGAATACTTTTCTGGGTATGGGTTCAACAAGAGTCATGCTCTTAGTTATAGCGTGCTATCTTTTCAGTGTGCGTGGTTGCTGACCTACTATCCAGTTGAATGGATGGCAGCGTTCTTGGATAAAGAACCGGAGACTCGCAAAGAGAAGGCGATCAACATAGCGCGGAGTATGGGATTTAAGATAAAGAGACTCGATGTAAACACCAGTGGATTTACGTGGGAGATCGCAGAAGATGGCAAGACTCTCATTCAACCACTGACAAGTATCAAGGGTTTGGGCGAGGCGGCCATTAAAGAGATTGTTGACTACCGCCCCTTCAATACTATAGAAGAGTTTTTGTTTCATGATCGGATGTCCTACTCGAAAGTAAATAAGAAGAGTCTGGATGCCCTAGTTCGCTCGCAGGCGATGAATAACTTGATTGACGATAGGTTCGAGGGGTTGAAGCATTTTTGGGCGTCAGTGGCATTTGAGAGACCGAGGAAAGAAAAGAATCTCTTTGACAATATTGAGAAATTCAAGGGAGATGATGAATTTACTCCCGAAGAGAAGTTGGAATACTTGATCGACTTAACGGGACTATTTCCATTTGACTTAGTTATGTCTAAGGAAATTAAGACCAGACTAGATGAGCGGTACGTTCCTCCTATTAGCGAGTACGACCCCGACTTGGGAGTGGTGTGGTTTATACCGCGCAAGGTTATACCTAAGAAGACCAAGCACGGAAAAGATTGGTGGTTGATAGAGGTGATTGACGAGAACAGCACAGTTACAGCAATCAAGTGTTGGAGCGTAAGGAATACGGATGTAGTACACCTCAATCGGCCATACATGGCAAGATTGGATTGTGATCCTGTTTGGGGATTTAGCACCCGTAGTATTCGCCACTCTTTTAGGTTGCTAGGATGAGGAGAAGGATATGAAAGTTGACGTTATAGTTGATTTGTCTTATGGAGATTGCGGCAAAGGTAAAGTAACCTATGATTTGCTTAGGAAGAAGAATTATACTCACTGTGTAAGATATAACGGCGGACACAACGCCGGGCATACTATCTTCCACGAAGGGAAGGAAGTTATTACTCATATCATTCCCGCTGGTGTTTTCTTCGGCGTAAAGAGTATCATTGGACCCGGATGTGTGGTGAATATGAAGAAGTTCTTAGACGAACTGAAGTCACTTAAGCGGGCCGGCGTTAAGAATGTCCACAGTTTAGTAAAGATATGTAATAATACTCACATCATTACAGAAGGACACTTAGAAGAAGACGGCGAAGAGAAGAAGATAGGCACAACCAAGCAAGGAACCGGTCCTGCTTATCGCGACAAGTACGCTCGTATTGGACACCGCGCAAAAACTATTTTTGGTGCACATGACTTTTGTATTGACTTTTACAGGGAAATGTTTTATAATAAAAAGGAACCCATTGTTTTAATGGAAGGAGCGCAAGGTTTTGGACTTGATATTGATTGGGGTGATTACCCTTATGTTACTTCCTCTCATTGCACTGTTGGGGGAGCTATTCTAAATGGGATCCCGCCGCAGAGCATAAGAGATGTATATGGTATTTGTAAACCATATGAAACTTATAGCGGCAATAAAGATTTTCAACCGCGCGACGACTTTTTTAATGTATTGCGCGAGATAGGAAAAGAGTATGGCAACACTACGGGGAGGGCACGCCAGTGTAATTATTTGGATGTGCATTCTCTTAAAAAGGCAGTTCGCCTCAATGGTGTAAGTCATTTGATCGTTAACAAGATGGATATCCTAAGGGAAGCGGGAAGGTGGGTGCTGAGAGATTCTCGAAAGCACACTACACACCAGTTTCCCACCGAGGAGCAATTCAAAGAGTGTTTGAAAGACACATTTAGGGACATCGAGGTTGTATTCTCGTATAGTCCAGAGGAGGTATAAATGAGCAACGGAATTACAAAAGATGGAGAAGAGTCTAACAATTTGTTTTGTAGACTTACGGGATTCAATAAACCGGAACGAAGTAACGATCCGCGCGGAGACGCTTTTGCTGTACATATTTCGCCGGAAGAAAAAACACAGGTGATCTGTTGGGTCGAAATTAAAAAGAATACGTATAATCAAGTAAGGCCCTATAAATACTTGCCATTGGTGGGTCGCACCACTCCCACAAAAAAGAAACCTTCCATAGAAAAAGAGTGGTACGTCATTCCCGCTGATGTAGTTGTGATGATGTGTGGAAACAAAAGAGGTCAACACACGACGGACGCGATGGAGGTTGTAAATCTCGGCAACGTGGCGTCAAAATCTTTCCAAAAATATAAAGTGCCGGAAGAGCGATTGCGGGAAAAGGTAATAGAAGCCTTCGTGCAAGGGGAACAAAACTTACCTGTGAAAAAATATGCAGAATCGAAGAAGCAGCAGTACGAGATGATCCCAGGTATAATTCATGAAGAAATTAGACAAGTCAAAGAGAAAGCGGAAAGATTATATGCATGAATATAAAAATCAAGACTGCTTAGAATATCTCAGAACACTGACAGATAGTTCCATAGATTTAGTTCTAACCGACCCTCCTTATTTTGAGATAGTAAAGAATGAGTGGGATAATCAGTGGACCGACGAGAGCGAATACCTTCAGTGGTGCGCGGAGTGGACTAGGGAGTGCACGCGGGTGCTCAAACCAAAGAAGTGTCTTTATGTATGGGGGACCACCAAAACAGATACTTTTTTGAAATATAAGTTGGATGTACTTAACGCTCAAGATGAACTACACTATCAGAACTGGATTATTTGGTCTTATGATTGGGGAGGCAGAACGAAGAAAACTTTCCCGCGCAAACATGAGGATTTGCTGATGTATTCTAAAGGTAAGGAATTGGATTTTTATGCAGATCAAGTGATGGTAGAGAGAGCGGTGAAGACCAACATGAACATAACGCGCAAAAAGAATCTTATCAACAAGTTCTTAGGAATTGGTAGACAAGACTTTACACAAAAAGACATTCATAGTTGGGACATCACTTATAAGTTGAAAGACAAGACCGAGCAACAGTTGCGCGTGGAACTGGAGAAGTTGGAAGCAAAAGAAGTAAAGTTTCAGGCGGGCAAGTTGCCTACTGATGTATGGAACAAAAACAATCACACTACGTCTGTAGAGTACGCCGGATGGCATCCCACCCAAAAACCACTGGAACTCCTGAAGAGAGTCATCAATGCTCACACTCAAGAAGGAGATGTGGTTCTGGATATCTTCAATGGATCGGGATCTACCATGATAGCATGTGAGTTAACAAATAGAAAGTTTGCTGGATGCGAACTGAATAAAGAATATTACGAGAAATCAATAGAGAGGGCGGAAAAGATCGTTCCCCTTCTCCAACAAAAGGAGTAAATATGAAAAAAATTATAGTTGCAGGCATTTTATGCTTGACAGGTTGCGCAGAAGATGATAGAGTAAGGTGCGACGATTTAGATGCAGGGATCACCGATGGTGGTGACGCCGGATGCGTGGACGAGCAGATCATTGCTTTTCCAGATCTGCTAGAGTAGGAGATAGTGTATGAGTAGCAAAAATAATACCCAAAACAAAGGTGCCCCCCCTCCCTTTTGGCTTGAGGAGGCAGAGAAAATCGCCATCTCTAAGGCCATCACAGCGGGACACGAGAACCCCCACGAGGATGAAGATCATTCTAGGATATTGCGTTATGCCTACAGGGGCGAAGAATTCCGCAGGTATATCAGAGAGTTTAGAGGAGTTACATTCGCGCAGACAGAGAATGAGCAGGTAAGAGATAAAGAGGTTGATGAGAATTATTGTAAAGAAGTGCTCATGCCATTGTTGCGGAAAGAAGGTCGGATCTTGCATCCTATCATGGTTGAGGAAAAAGAAAAGGGGAAATCGTACACCATTAGCCACGGGCACGGTCGTCGGTGGAGCAGCAGACAGGAATGGCCAGAAAAGGATATTCCGGCTTTTCTTCTTTCCCCCGCGTATAAGGTAGACGCCGATGGACAACATCAGGAAATTGTTGGCAACAATTTCCACAAGGTTCTTTCTTCAATTATATGCAATGGAGTGCCTAAAAACAAACCATATACAATGGATGATGTGGGAATCGTTCAACTAAAGAAACTTTATGAAGCAGATCCAACATTTGGCGGGAAGAATCCGAGCGGCGAATACCCTCCCAGTCCAAAGCACGATAGGAAAGGAGTTTTTGATAGAATTATGGATGAAATTCATCCTAACCAATTCTTATGTGACGGCATACGAACTCAGATTTATAACATTTGGGTTGCCGGCAAATCAAAGCAAACTTTGACTGTTGATCTGGACTACGAGAATAGCGTATTGAAAAGTCATGGCATATGTGATGGCGCCTACTTGAACAATAAGGGTAAGTTAACTCGTGCGCAATTCTTGGACCACTACGACGAGAATCTGCACGCTCTCATTTCAGTTACCAAAGACAATGGGTTTAACGCCGATCAAGATCTCTTGGGATCCCTCCTTAGAGGTCTGCCAACGGGAGAGGTAGTGGCGAAAAACATTATTGTACTTTGTAGCATCAAGAATCTGAAGAAATGGCACCTTGGCGCATTGACAACCAAGCGAAACGCCTTTCTCGAAAGGATGAAAAAAATGAATAACCTTTATGCTTATCTAGGCATAGACCAACGCATAGTGAAACTCATTATGCCAAAGCAATTGAAAAACGACAGCCAAGACATCGGCGTTGTCTATGATAAAAGCGAACTATGAGGAAGAAAATGATTAGAATGGAACTAGTAAAAGATCCAAACGGCAGAGAAGATGATTTTGTTGTTGTGGACATCGATGGCGAGATAAGCGCTTATCGGGAAACAGAATTTGAAATAGACATTGAGGGTAATAAAAAGATTATTACCCCCAGAGGTAAAGAATGATTTTAGAATATGTAAAAGTAAGAGAGAATGTGATTCCGCCTTCACGAGCAAATCCAAGTGATGCTGGACTGGATATAGTATTCAATCCAGAGAGCGGAAAAGAAATTCTATTGGAACCAGGGTCTAGTGCTCTACTCCAAACAGGATATAGATTTGGTATCCCACATGGATTTTGTTTGGAAGTTAAGAACCGTTCGGGGATTGCTTCTAAGAGAAAGTTGATTGTGGGCGCTTGCATTATTGATCCGGGTTATGATGGTGAGGTGTTTGTAAACCTTCACAATATAGGGAGAGACATTCAAACCATCTCGCCGGGTACAAAAATTGCACAAGTAGTTATGTACCCCATCGTACACTTCAAGGCATTTGAAAAGCACGATGAGGATTTATATGACTATTATCCTATGGCGATGAGCAATAGGAAAAGCGGTGCTTTGGGTAGCACTGACCAGCCAGATAGTCGACAGTTAGACTTAAAATATGCTGATTTGTATTTCGATCACGAAGGTGAGAGATAAAGGAGAAAAAAATATGAAAAATGTAATGTATGTTGTAGCGCTTGCCATGTTGGGAAGTAGCGTAGCGCTTGCCGGACCCGAAGTACGGGCATCGGTAGCAGGAACGACGAGCATCAAGGGAGTTGATGTGGCGATAGAAGAGGAGGTGAGAGAAAACATTGATATTGAAACCATTGATGTTCTTTCGCTACCTGCGTATAGTCACACGCAACTAACTCTTAGTAGAGAGTTTCTTGATATATTTTCGATTAAAGGAACCGGCATCACTCTTGGCGCTGGAGGCAGGAACGCAAATCAGGGCGGTACCATCCTTAACCGATTGCAAGTCGATGGGAGTGCCACGTATAAACTCAAAGGAGTAGAAGCTGTGGCCAGCACCAGCCTCCAGCAAACCATTGACAATAGCAATATTGCCAGTGTGGAGTTGGGATCGCTCACTCTGAGGGAAAAAGCGAGCATAGGATATTCCTATACTATCCAGAATATTACCCTTGGAGTGGAAGTGGGTGATGAAATTTTCTTGACTGAAGGGGGGATAACTGAGAACCGAGCATCTGTCGGCACCTCTGTTACTGCCTACGATAAATATGCTGTTTCGGCAGAATATTTCTTACAGTCTCAAGGAGATCTTCTTACTCCTGATTTACAGTTGGGCGAACCCGAAAACGGGAATGTCATTGCTGTGAATGCAAGCGTCTCTTTCTAGTAGAGTAGACACAAGATTATCTTGGCCTCAACCGGGCGCGTGTACGCAATCCTCACGCACTTGACGGGGCAGCAAGTTGGCCAAGATAACTGCCCCATTTTTGCGGGAGTAACTCAATTGGTAGAGTTTCTGCCTTCCAAGCAGAATGTTACGAGTTCGAATCTCGTCTCCCGCTCCACCTTAGCACAGAAAGGTCTATATTTATGGACATGCACACTAGAGAAACCTTATTTAGTAGTAAAGAAACGGAGTGGGAAACTCCCCAATCTTTTTACGAGATGTTGGATGAGCACTTTGGATTTGACTTAGATCCTTGCGCAAGTAAAGAGAACGCCAAATGTAAAAAATTCTATACAAAAGAAGATGATGGATTAGCGAAGAGTTGGGGTCCAAACAGAAAGGTGTTTGTTAACCCTCCCTATGGTCGAGATCTCAAAAAGTGGGTAAAAAAAGGATACGAAGAATCCGTGGAGGGGGGCAACATTGTGGTGATGCTAATCCCTGCACGCACTGATACCTCTTATTGGCACGAATACTGTATGAAAGCGTCAGAGATATATTTTATAAAGGGCAGATTGAAGTTCGGGGATGCAAAAAACGGAGCGCCTTTTCCATCGGCGGTGATAGTGTTTGATTGGTATTATAAGGGACTGTCGCCGCGTATAATGTCAATTAGTAGATGAAAAAACTAATTAGGTATGTGAGGGAGCGCCTACCGTACCTATGTTTCACGCTCATTGTATTGACCAATGTGGTGTTGGGATGTCTCACCATCTCGTCTAAAATGCACTTATGGAATCGAGTGGATGGAACTTATGATTGCGTGACCCCTAACGAGATGACGAGGATCCCCGGATTCAAGGTTACTTATCAGCATCAAGATGATTGCGAATTGTTTCCCAAGGAAAAAGTGTCTGTCTCGCTCAATGTTTTTTATCTTTATTGGTACAGCACGTTTGAAGACCCAGCGGATGCAGTTTTGAATAATCTTAACAATCTCATAATCGAGTGGAAATCAAAGAAGATGCACTTTAGCAATGGATATAAAATGGATGGGACACTGGTTCCGGAAGGAGTGGCAGTTGGATTGGCGCATGGCAAAGACTATATTGAAGTTTATGCGCCCTTGGGGGTGGACATACATCAAACCGCTTTTGTGCATGAACTTATTCATGTATCCATTAACGCTGCCAATGGTTTTAATCATGGAGACCCCGATCACGAAGGACAAAAATATCCCGGATGGACAAAGAGCCACACGCACCTCCTCGGTGAAGTGAACCAAGCGCTCCAAGCAATTATGGAAGCAACATATGGTCCGTAAGATCAAGAGCAAAGTAACCTACACTAAGAATCAAGCAGAAAAAGATCTCAAAGAGAAAATGAATATGTTTGATAAGTTGCCAGATGAGTGCAGCGTATGCGACGAACCGTTCGATAAGAAAAATAGAGATATGGTAAATTCTTGGAATGTGGTGGTACGTACACGGCAAGAAGTGGTAAGACTATATTGTCCCGCTTGCTGGAAAAAGGCTACCGACGTACTCAAGTCACTGACGGCCGAGAAATGATTATAGGGTTTGAAGACACGGACTCCACCTACGCTAAACTTCTTATCAAGTTGAAGCATGAAGGGATCACCAAGCGAGAGTTCTTTCGCGGCGTTGTGGGTTCTTTCTTGGAAGATAATCCCTCCTTTATGACATACCTTCTGGACTTCAAGAAAAGAAAAAATTTATATACTCAAACTAAGCAGAAAATACTTGACAAAGAGCGAAAAGTAGCGTATGATATAGAGAAACAAATGGGGTTATCCAAAGATGAGATAAACGATTTGTTTGATATATTTGATGAGGAGTTGGGTGTGTAAATGAGAGAATGTGCAGTTGAGTGCGTTAAGCAGAATAAGAAATGTAAAAATAAAGAGTGCCGCTTGTGGATAAAACATAAGGACGATCACAACTGTAGCTTGATAGCGATAGACCGTAACGGAGAGATGACACTTCACCAAGTGGGGGAAAGATTAGACATCAGTTATGTGCGAGTAAAACAAATACAGGACATCGCCATCAAGAAGATAGACAAAGAAGAGATGCGTAATGAACTTTTTGTTCTAGAGGATGGGTTTTTCTAGATCTTCAAAACTATTTATATCTGAAAAAGTATAGCATTTTTTTGAATTTGCGCTTTATAAGAGGAGATTTCTTACCATGACCACCAAAAAGACATTGCTTGAAGAAGGGACTGTACGTCAATTTATGAAGTTGGCCAACATCGCACCACTCTCTATGGATTTTGTAGAGAAACTTTATGAGACAGGCGCAGGAGACACAGGCGCCTCGGCAGGCGATGAAAGCGCCACCGATAAGGGTGAGGAAGATTATACCACCAAAAAGGGCAAGAAGAAGAAAACAAGTAGTCCTGGACGCGGTGAGAAGAAGGGCGACGAAGCATTCGTCAATGAAGAAGAATCCATGGAAATGGTAGAAGTTGATCTTGGAGAGCAAGATGAATTAGAAGTGGGCGCCGAAGAAGAGATTGAAGGACCTGGTGGCGAAGAAGAGATCGAGATGGGTGCCGAAGAAGAAGTGGGAGAAGACGCAGAGGTTTCTGTTACTCCTGAAGAAGCGGCAGCGCTGGTAAGTGTTGCGGATAAACTTTCTGCTGCGCTGGGTGGCGGAGAAGAAGAGATGGAAATGGGCGCCGAGGAAGAAATTGAAGAACCCCTCCCTGGCGGTGGCGAAGAAGAAATTGAACTTGGCGCCGAAGAAGAAGTCATGCAAGAGTCCGGTGACGAGGATGCCGACGCGCGCGTGGATGAACTGGTTGCAACTATTGCTGAAAATGTTACTAAACGTGTACACGCCTTGGCGAGCAAGCAACCAAAGAAACAAAAAAGGTCGCGCGCCTAAGAGAGTATCCAAAGAAAATCTTTTAGTTCAAAAAATAACCACCCTCGGTGGTTATTTTTTTCTTGACATTTGTTTCAAGATCATGTATAATGATAATAGAGAATTAAGAAACTAATTAGGAAAGGCGACAACACTATGGAATATTTTAAACGATGCTGGTATTTCTTCGAGGACTTATTCATCAAGTTTATCATGCGTCCGCCATCTTCGTATTCTCCCGTCGTTATTCGCACGAATGGTGCAATACGCGAACGGCGCAGAAAGACAGAGATATAGCGCGCATTGCCTATCACTATAGGCGCGCACTCGCAATCAAGAAAAAGATTGAATATCATCATTTAAGCAAGGATTTTTATCATGGGAGGATCAATGATAACCAAACATTACCTTAATACAGAAGAAGGTTTGAACCAAAAGATTTTAGATGGGGTGAATAAACTCGCGGATAACGTTGCCGCCACAATGGGACCAAGAGGAAGAAATGTTATCTTGCACGCTCCCGGTCATTCTCCCGTCATTACCAAAGATGGGGCAACTGTGGCGCGCTTTGTGGATTTTGAAGATCCCTTTGAAAACGCTGGAGCACATATTATTAAGCAGGCGGCGGAAGAAACTAACAATAGCGCTGGGGATGGTACCACAACTGCTACTGTACTAGCGCGCGCCATTTTGGTTGAGGCGCAGCGCCATTTAGTCGCAGGAAACTCGCCGGTAGAACTAAAGAGAGGGATTGATAGGGCAACGGAAGCAATCGTGGAAAGTCTAAAGAGTCAGTCACGCAAGATAACTAAGTTGGAAGACATCGAAGATATTGCCACCATTGCTGCCAATGGAGACCGAACAATCGGGAAGTTACTATCTACCGCAATTGATATGATAGGTAATGATGGAAGTATTACTATCGAAGAGGCGCGCTCCCTAGACACTACACTTGATGTGGTGGAAGGGTTTAGGTTTGATAGTGGATACGCCGCCGGCGCCTTTGTTAATGATGACCGACTAGGAGTTATGAAATATGAAAATCCTCTCTTTCTGGTTACAGACGAGAAAATTGAATTTGTTGAAGATATTCTTCCCGTCCTTGAATTGGCAGCACGAGATGGGAGACCATTAGTTGTGGTTTCAGAAGACATTGAAGGACAAGCGCTCGCCGCCATGATTATGAATGCTGTGCGCGGCACAATGAAGGTGGCTGCGATTAAAGCACCGCGCTATGGCGAAGAGCGCAAAAGTGTTCTGGAAGACTTATCTATTAGTGTGGGCGCCACGCTGATCTCTCGCAGTTCGGGCATGCAATTGAAAGAGGTGAAACTTTGTGATCTGGGCAACGCCAGAACCATCGAATCATCTCAGACTTCTACTACTATAGTGGGCGGCAAGGGCAACGAAGAGAAGGTGAGTGAAAGAATCGACAGTCTCAAGTCACTCTTCAGCGAGACAGATAACATGCATGCGTGTGAAAGAATACAAGAGAGAATAACCAGATTGGCGAGCGGCATTGCGGTAATTAATGTAGGTGGCGCCACGGAGGTAGAGATGACCGAGAAGAAGCATCGCGTAGAGGATGCTCTTGAAGCAGTTAAGTCAGCGCAGCAAGAAGGTATTGTTTCGGGAGGAGGCATGGCGCTCTTGCATGCAGTGCGGAATATTGATGTTGATGCCCTATGTGATCCTTCAAGTGAGCAGAGGTGCGGAGTGGATATTGTATTGAAAGCGGTTGAGTCACCCCTCCGCCAAATGGTAGAGAATGCAGGCGGCCGCCCCGATGTGGTGCTGAATGCTGCCCAAGGATTAGAGGATGGCAACGGGTTTGATCTAACGGATGCGAGCAAAAATGAAGAAGTGGATCTTTATAAGGAAGGGATCATCGATCCGCTAAAGGTGTCTAGGACTGCCCTTCAAAACGCCTCATCTGCGGCTTCTACTCTTATTACAAGTAGTCATGCAATTATTGCCAAGTAGAAACTAATTATTGGTATGCGAAAGAGTTCTTACGGGAGGTTCTAAAAGTGTCTGGTCCACTAGATGTAAATACTGCTTTATCCCAAATAGATGGGAAGATGGATGTCCTTGCTATGAAAATAGATGAATTGAAAGATAGGCAAGAGGAGATGGCGGAGGATATCGCCAAAGTCAAAGATGCGGTCTATCATCCAGATGAAGGGTTATACGCCAGGTTGCGTGAACTAGAAAACTGGCAGAAAACATCTGGCAGATTCATCTGGATGTTGGTCTCTTCTACTCTAGGAATTGTGGGATATATTGTTACTAAATTATTATCTTAAGATTTGTCTTGACAATGACATAAAAAGATGATATGGTTAAGGGGCGAAATCGTGGTCATCCCGCGAGAAAGAAAAGGAATAAAAAATGGCAACAGAATTAAATATTATATTGCGTGGGCATCTTGAAGATTTGCCTGCGGAAGTGGTTGAACTTCTATCGGTAGTGTGTAAAAAACTTAGTGAGCGCGAAGAAGAAGTGCTCGAAGTGATCACTCGTCTAAGGGACTGCGGGGAAGTGGGACATTGCTTGGTAGATCTAGAGAAAATCAGGCGCGAGTTATACAAAGTAGATAACAGGTTGAGTGATTGTATGAGCATCTTATCTGCTTACGAAAAGCACACCAACAGTCCGCCCGCCCCGCAGACTACGCCTGCCGCAGCACCAGAAGAAGGTGGAAGTGACGGATAAAGAATATCAAAAAGGCGACTTAATCTACATCCCCCAGGGATGCACACTGTTTGATCAAAGCGAACTCGGATACTTTCTAACCAACAAACCTGCTTTGGGGGTGCTGGTGGAGAAAGATGATCATGATCGGTGTGTTATTTTTTGCATGGGCCGCGTACTGGTGACGCATGATAGGCAAATCCATCGGCTGGGGCAACGGAAGGACAACGACCATGTTAGTCAAGTTAATAGAAATCTCTAAGAAAACCAGCGTTAGCGGCAAGTACGATTACGCAATGAACGAATTGTTTATAAATCCAGAGAGTATTGTAAATATTCGAGAAGACGAGCGATACAATGCTCTTCTCCAGGAGGGTCTCTTGCCCTGGAAAGAACTGCACCAACATACGGCATTTTCTACCATTACCATGAATAGTGGAGGAATCTCTAATACTGTTACGGTGGCAGGATCTCCCTCTCAAATACAAGAAAAATGCTTTTCTGTGCGACAGCAACTCCTGAAAGGATAGCAGGTGCTTGAATATATGCACGTCTACTGCAAACTGGATTGTCCCTTTTGCAAAGACGCAATTTCTCTTCTTGAGGAAGAGAAAAAAGAATTTGTGGTAACAGTTATAGACAGATGCCCCCGCTTTGAGCAGGGCATCAAGAAAGAGTTGAACCACAACACGGTACCTATCGTTATAAAGTGTTCCTCGGATGGGAAAGTAGAAATGATTGGAGGATACACTGAACTCAGGTCCTACATCCAGAAGGCGAAAAGTAGAAATGATTGAGTGCAAGTTGCGAGATATGCCGGACACGAAGGGGAGTGAAGTAAAAAAGGGGAGGTATCATGGTTCTAATTTCTGGGACGTAGAAGGATTTGCCAAGCGCGTATGGATGGTTGGTGCTTATATTGATTTGTGTATCGACGATGAGGAGTGTGTTGGAATCCCCCCCGCCAAGACTCACAAAGAAATTGCAGAGGGGTGCATAGAATATCTAAACCAACCTCCTGAACGAAAGAAATATGAAAAGAAACAACATGATTCTCCCTATGGGAAACTCTCTCTTTACCAGTATACATTTAAAAAGGATCCTAATGGGCGCGACTACATACAGGTGATACTCTCCACGACTGACAGGAAAAATAAGAATTTTTGGGGGAAAGGTAAAAGCGATAAGTTCTAGAAGAAACTAGTTATTTTTATGGTTATGAAGCGAATAATGGAAACTTTCAATAATTTTTTGGATGAAAGAGATACGGTGGACTTCCGATTTGAAGCAATTTTGGTTAGCAGATTCTCCACCGATAGAGGGAAGAATGAAGTGTTGAGTGATATTAGATCTTTCCCCGGCGTGACGGTTGTAGCGGTACGCGAAGCAGATAAACCACGCCCCGGCGAGGATTATTCTCTCCTATCTCTCAAGGTTGATAGACTGCTGCTTGGACAAGCATCGGTGGCAACTATAATAAAAAATCTTACCAACCGCGTGAATAGACTAGAGGGAGTAAAAAGTTTTACGGTGAAAGGAATACCGGAAGAAATATGAAATGGACGACAACTCCCACAATTCGGCGTCTCTCTATACTCGGTCAGTGTGTATGACATGCAGGGGTCGCCAATACACTTGCCCCTATTGTGACGGATGCGGGAAGAGTTATATAGAGGCGTCGGACAAGTATATAGTGAAATGGTTTGGTGGTTTAAATAAAGACAGAAGAACTGCTATGATAGAAGAGATAGGGAAAGGCGAGAAAAAAGATGGAAGAACTGGTAGATAATAAAAAAAGAAAAGAATGTAAAATTGCTGCTTATAAAAAGTATTCTAAATTGATAAAGGGATATATTGAAGAGGGGAACTACAGTAGTCCTGAAGAAATTCTTACTACTTTTTTAGCACTTAACATGGTGTCTGAAGTTACGAAAAAGTCAATGATAACGGCTGGTTTTTCGGAAGAGTGGTTGGCGACCGCCGTGCAAGCAATGAATGGCGAGATTTTATCGTTGAAAAGATTACAAGAAATGGGACTGGCGGACCAGATGCTAGAAGAGTACGCCAAAGAGAAGAAACCCAAAAAGAAAAAATAGGAGACGGAAAAACATATGGTCGCTCGACGAATTACCCTCACGATTGCTTTGCTTTCACTCTTGAGCGGGTGTTCGTGCGAGGAGACTCTTTTTTACGTCTGCCCAGATCCACAACCTTGTGTCAACTTAAGTGATGGTGGCATTCATGTTCTGGGCGCCGATGACATTCCCCGCGTCAAAGGGGAGTGCCGATTAGGACACACCGAGTGCGATGAAGACAGGCAAGATATTTGTGTGGGTGAAATCACCCCCGATATCGAAACGTGCGATGGAATGGATAACGACTGTGACGGAGAAGTGGATAACGGGTTATTCATAGATGAGGATCAAGATTCGTTTAATCATCCCTCCTCTTGCTTGGACCCGCGCACCGATTGTGACGACCAAGATCCGAATGCTTTTCCAGGCAATAGTGAAATATGTGACGGGATAGATAACGATTGCGATGGAGAGGTGGATGAAATAGGACCATTTGAGTGCTGGACCGGCAGCAATGAAACATCTTTTGGTCCCGCATCTCCGTGTAAAACCGGAATTACCACATGCATAGATGGAGAGTGGAGTGGGTGCGAGGGACAGATACATCCTGTGCCCGAGGTTTGCGATCTGCTTGACAATGACTGTAACGGCGCCATAGACGACAACCCAGCACTAGAGGGGGGACAGTGTGGACCTACGAGCAACACCGGCGCATGTGACTATGGTTACAACGTGTGTGTAAGCGGTGAAATGTATTGCATAGATGCGGTATACGTGCAGAATGAAACGTGTGATAATTTGGACAATGATTGTAACGGGTTGACTGACGAAGATTTAGAAAGAATGTGCGAGACAGAGTGCGGCATGGGTATAGAGATATGCTCCCAAGGGAACTGGGTCAATTGTAACGCTCAGACGCCGCAGGTGGAGATCTGTGACCTTTTAGACAATGACTGCGACGGTGAGGTGGATGAAGGATGCTTGTGCGTTATAGGCGATTCTAGGACGTGTCAGGAAGAAGACATGTTCGACCCCGTTACGGGCGAATATAGAAGTTGTGGGTCGGGTCTTCAATATTGTGATATATTAGGAATGTGGGGGCAGTGCTATTGGACTGGCATATCTGATGAAGTTTGTAATGATTGGGATGACGACTGCGACGGCATCGTTGACATGATGGAAACTTCGTGTGGATCGCAGGGTTCAGATACCATTGGAATCGGCGAATGTCGATTGGGAGTATCTATTTGCGAAGAAGGGGAATGGAGCGCCTGCATTGGTGAAGTAGTTCCCACCGAAGAAGTGTGCGATCAATTAGACAACGATTGCGATGGACTGGTGGATGAGGATCTCAATTCTCACGAGAAGGTTGACATGGTTTTTGCCATTGATATATCGGGTTCAATGTGTCCCTATATTTATGCTTTAGCACAGGGAATTTCTGCCTACGTCGCAGACTTTCAAGATAGTGATCACAAGTTTGGGTTAGTAGTGTTTCCGCCAGGGGGATGGGGCACCTACCTGCCACGCTACGAGGTAATTACCATCCCGCCCCTAGTAGATGTCACGTCGTTTCTTTTCCACTTGTCAGCACTAGGGTGCGATGGTGGCGCAACCGAACCGACGTATGATACTCTGCTTGACTTGGTGAGTCCCAACGATCCTGCTCAGATAGGATGGAGATCTGATGCCTATCCTTATGTAGTTGTGATCACCGACGAGCATGCCCAAAGTTGGGACTTCTATAACGAAACTGACATTGCACCTCTTACTTCTAACTGTCAGATAGGAAACTGTGTTTCTGGCGATAAAGTAGAAGTTTTTGTTGTTTCCAAACCGAATTACATCGGAAACTGGGATTCTATACTTTACGGGGAGTTAGATCGGTTCTATGATATCCAACCCGCTGACGGTGCAAGATATACTTTAATTTTGAAAGATATTTTTGAAAATGTTTGTCTGCCGGAAGGAGAATAAGTCGCCAAACTAATTACTAGTATGATGGCGATACAACATCCGAATAGCATACCTGTTGAAAAAAAGCTTGACATTTCCTATGGTGATCTGGTATACTTAAGGGGAGATCTGGGGCTACAGGCAGGCGTTGGAGTTGTGGTGTCATTGGAGCGCCGAAGTTTCGATATTTGTGATGCTCAAAAACCCCACAGAGGACGATTGTTTTTAGAAAATATAAATAAATCAGTCAAGATACCAGGTGTGCTGGTTTACTGGTTTAAGATAGAGAAAGAGATGTGGATGGAATATTATGATCTCTCTCTCGCCTGAAAGGAAAAGGATTTGTTACATTTGGTACCGGTATTGTTTACACTAGTAGGCAATGGGATGACGGGCGATTGGATAGCCGCTAAAGCAGTAACGGGGTATGAAAAGGGTAAGCCACAAATGCTCGCAGTCCAAACAATTCGCCAGAAAGATAAGAATGAGAAGTTGCTTTTTTTAGCACTCCCTGCCGCGCGCAACTTTCGAGACATGATGGTGCAGGCAGCGAAAGACGGGTTTCACCTGAAGGCGATCTCGGCGTTTAGAACGCATCGCGAACAACGCAGCTTGAAGCGGAGGAAGGGAGAACTAGCGGCACTTCCTGGGTGGAGCAATCATCAGCAGGGATTGTCGGTAGATATTGCCAACACCACGCGCCTTATTAAGGGTGTCAAATATCGGACGATATTATACTGGTGGTTGGTGAGAAATGCCAAGAGATACGGATTTTATAATGATGTGGCCGACGAACCGTGGCATTGGACTTTCAAAGGTATGAGAGATAGGAGGATAAAAGAGTATGGGTGAGGAAGTGAGGAGCATAAGACTTCATATTTATATGTCTGCCATTTTGCTGGGCGCTTTTATTATGTTTGTGTGCACACAAAATATTTTAGGTGTCAAACTGGTTTTAATGGGGATTATATGTCTAAAGGCATATGGGTTTCTTTTTAGAGACATTAAATATGAATTTTGGTCCTGTCTAATTTATATGGGATTTTTGATATATTTTCTATTTAATTACTGACAGAGAAATGAATGAGAATAGAACGAGTAAAGAGGCAGATTTTACATGTCATATACAGGATATTGAACGTAAAAATCAATTTTGCCAAAAAGTGTGAGTTTTGTTTTGAGACTTGGACCTGGCAAACGAGAGAAAGAAAATTTGTGTGTGAAAAGCACATGTACATGCTTATTGAAAAGAATAAGCGCTTAGATAGGAGTAAGAGATGAGTATTCAACATATGGTAGAGCGCTTGGAGAAGCGTATTCGTGATACACAAGGTAGCGAAACGACGCTTCCCAAGGCGGATCTGATTCAATTTATTGAAGCAGGTGAAAAGCAGTTGGAAGGATTGTTTAAAAGAATTAAGGAGTCGGATCGTGAAATTACTGTGCTAGCAGACAGATCCAGCGCCCAAACTGCTACTATTGGAAAGTTGCAAGATGAACTGTTTCAATTGAAAAGCAAAAAGAGGAAAAGGTCATGAAAGAAGATTTAATTAAGGCACTTACGGAGATGCTACGAAAAAACTTGACAAGCGATAGCGGTTCTGCTATGCTGGGGGAAGTAGCAAGATCATCGCAGGAGGATGGAGAAGACATGATAACTGTTTCCGTATACGCCAAAAGTGACGACGAGTCGTGGGTGCCTTTTTTAAAACCAGAGCATGAATTTCAATTTGCAGCAAATGATTATGCGCTAGCATATGAAACCATGGGTTCTTATAATGCCGACAAGTTCGACGTATCTATTTCCTATGGAAAGATATCCGCCAATGGGATGAGTGCCATCCAGTTGGCGCCATTTTTCGAGTTTATGTCATCACTTAGTCCTATAGAGGACTTACTAAGCGGCACTAAATCAGAATACATAGGAGAGGCATGATGGTTCAATCAGGGGATCTGGTGCGCCACAAAACGCTATCTCATTCGAGTAAGCGCGGCGAGTATCCATTGCTTGGAATGGTGGTGAGCGTCCATCCTAACCAAGGACATCCAGCGCGAGAATTAGCAAAGGTAATGTGGTTGGGGTGCGAAGTGCGCCAAGTACAAAGTACGATGTGGAACATGAGAATCATTCCAATTGATAATCTTTTATTGCACACCAACATAAGAGGAGATAGTAATGATCTATGATATTTGAGATAAGGAATCCGTACACCGGTCATATATACGATGATAGAGTCACGCTCGACAAGGCACTCAGTGTCATGGCAGGCGACGCGTCTGAAAATGAAAATACGTTGACTCAACTAAAAGAGGACAGTGAAATTATATGCAGATCTAAGCACATTCCTGCCTTCAAATTGACGCTAAAAAAGATTTCTTTGGGCGAACTATTACATACTTGAAAAAAACTTGGGGAAGATCTGAAAGAAGTGCTTGACATTTCCTACAGATTGTGATATAATAAGACTCCCCCAGGGATCAACTTACACTTTTTGACGGGAAGGTGCTAGTGTAATGAGTGGTAAAAAGAATACGGCAGATCGCCTACAACAACTGCATAAAACGATGGTTGTTGTAGGTGATTCTTTCAAGGCTGATATGCTCCAGTCGTTTAGTGAGCAATATAAGAGTAGAAAAAGGTTATCCGCCAGGCAAATGGAATTGCTTGATGAGTGGGAAACCGACTATGATGAGGCATATGTCAAAACCTTCTCTCATTGGAAGGAAGACTATGCACAAAGTAGCGAACATCAGTCCCTGTTCAAGTTAGCAATTGCTTATTATAAGGGGAATCCTCCTTATTTTAGAAATGTAGTTCTTGCTTATGAGGAATGGAGTCTATGCGAAGAATCTAAATATAGTGATAACCCCTATATACCTTCTTACGGAACCTTTAAGAAGATGACTGATAACAATTACTTTCACAGGTATAAAGATATTTTGGAGTCTGCCCCCTTATTTAAGCAGGGTGACTTGGTGGAAGGTAGGCAGGGAAAGGGATTCTCAGGAAATCTTTATTTGGTGTGCAAAGACACAGGAAATGCGCGCGCCACCAAAGGCAGTAGAGAGTATCTAGTTCTTCTCCTGACATGCCCCGACTATACGAGTCGGTGGGAAAGCAGGAATCACAACAGAGGAACGGTACACACCGTTGAAGAGGGAAAAGTAAAAAAGTTTAAACTGAAAGGAAAATCAATATGAGCAGGTATAGAAGACCAGTGACATGTCGATATTGTTGGGAAACGGGTCACAACAAAAGAGGGTGTCCCAAATACAAAGAGAAGTTAGCACAGGGTGCCATCTCATCCTACGAGGAGTTGAAACCGCGCAGGTGCTCCTATTGTGGTCTAACGGGTCACGATAGGCGTAAGTGCAATAATCTTCATGACGATAAAGTGAATACTATTTTGGCGAACAGGAAGTGGGTAGAGTTGGTATTTAAGGATCTAGAGAAGAATGGAGTGGGCGTGGGATCTCTCCTGCGTATTACACAGGATACCTATAGTTATTCGGATTCAACGTTCTTTTTGGGGATGGTGACGGGATTTAACTGGGAGAATTTGTTTTATAAGCGACCTTCCAAGGCATGGATCAAGATAAAGAACTTTTATGGACAAATCAAGTCGAGAACATACCTCTATGAGGAGGGGCATATTTCTTTTGGGGAAGAACATGCGGTCATGGATAGAACATCGGGGTGGCGTGATTTGGAATTGGTTGGATCGATTGAACACTGCAAGAAGGTTCAAGTCGTTTCTACCGTTGATCGCCCCGTCTCAGCGCTAGCGCCCGCACCCGTCTTGAATGGCGGCGTTGGCATAGCACACTGGTTTGAAGGTAAGCAGTCCTCGGACTACACAGATAACCTTGCAAAGATAGATTAGTAATTTTTGGTGTGAGTGTACTCACAGGAGCGAAGGAAAATAAAGATGGCGTCTATTGATTTTAAAACTTTTCAGTCCGTTGCGTTTCATGTACTTGATGCGCGACTCCCTCTCATTATTAGAGGTAAGCATGGTATCGGCAAGTCCGAAATAGTTTACCAATTGGAAGAGAAACTTCCTTACACCAACGGTGTAGTCGAAAGGCGCGCCAGTCAGATGACTGAGGGCGACTTGATTGGGTTGCCGTCAATTAACGGTAACAGTACGGTGTGGAATCCGCCCGATTGGTTTAAGTACGGGTGTGACAACGCGGTTCTCATCTTTCTCGATGAAGTGGACCGCGCCACGCAGGAAGTGCGCCAAGGTATCTTCGAGTTAAACGACAGTCGTAAACTCAATGGGCACACTCTTCATCCTGATACGGTTATTGTTGCTGCCGTGAACGGCGGCGAGCATGGTGCGGAATACCAGGTTGGTGAAATGGATCCAGCGGAGTTAGACCGCTACACTGTGTTTGATGTGGAACCCACTCCAGAAGATTGGTTGACGTGGGCAAAGGATAAGGTAAGCGTGGTGGTGTGGGATTTTATCAACAATCATCGCAATCACCTTGAACATGCGGAAACCTTTGAACCGAACAAGGTCTATCCAAGTCGTCGGAGTTGGGTACGACTGGACCGCACTTTGAAGATGGCGAATCTTTTAGAAGGTGCCATGAACGAACCTTCCATTTTCGTGCTCTCTCAGGCGTTTGTGGGATTTGAGGCAGCAGTGAAGTTTAAAGACTTCGCCGCAAATTGGGAGCGCCAAGTGTCTTTGGAAGACATTGTTGACAATGGAAAGTTTGAGTTGGTGGCGGATTTCAACATCAACGAACATGGTGCCATGATTGAAAAGATGGAGCAGAAAGAGATTTTTAAGAACTCGCTTACTGACAACCAGCGCAACAACGTGGCGGAGTATCTTTCCTTGGTACCAGGCGAGTTGGCGATGAAATTATTTACTAATTTTACCAACGAAATCGTAAATCTTCAGGATGAAGATAAAATTAGCGAGATTGTGAAATTTATGGAGCATCGCCTTGAAAGTAAAGGCGTGCTTGTAAAGGATTATTTGGTTGATCTCATCGCTGGGACTCAAATATCCGAGGAATAGAGGAGAAGAATGTGCCATACAGGAGCATTTATAGTAAGCAGTTGAACGCACTTAAGAAGTGGGGAAAAGAGAAGCACTCTTTGACTGTGGTTTTTGATACCGGGCAGCCGGACAGATACTTGCCCGATGAGAGAATAATTCTTATCAACGATACCCAATCGGATCAGAATAAGTATTATGCTCTCCTTCATGAATTGGGTCATCATATGAATCGCGACAGAGGATCAATGAATTATCGTAAGCGATTCAATCTATTGACTGAGGCGGAGGACAGAGGCAAACCAATTAGGTCATATGCCTATAGGGTGCAATACGTTGAAGAAGAAATAAAAGCGTGGAGAAACGGTGAGAAAATAGCAAACCAGTTAAATTTGAAATTAGACTTAGATAAGTATCGTGCCTACGGGTCCAAGTGGGTCATGACTTATATTGATTGGGCGGCCGCCCGAGATTGGCAACATCACCTTTACCTAAACGATTAGGCGGTAAAAAGCAATGGCATTTGATCTGAATTTTCACATCTACTCTCTCCTCCAGGAAGAACCCTTTTTCGCGGCACTGTCTCGTTCGATAGATAAGCGCGCCGATAGGAGCATTCCAACAGCAGGGGTGGGCATTGATGAGGATAGTGGATATTTCGTTCTTCATTACAATCCTGAATACTTTGAAAAGTTGAGCGCTGATCAGCGAAAGGGAGTACTTAAACATGAATTTTATCATCTTGTTTTCGAGCATGTTACGAGTCGCTTGCCTTCTGAAGGAATGACGCCTTACTGGAACATAGCGACCGACCTCGCTATCAACTCTTATTTGAAGGGGCAATTGCCAGAGAACTGTTGCATGCCTGGGGAGGGAAAGTTTGCGACTTTTCCGTCTCATAAGACTGCGGAGTGGTATTACGATCAACTGACTGCCAATAAATCGCCGTCTCCATCTGACGAAGATGGCGGCGGAAAGGGCAACCCCGGAGCGGACGAACGCAGCAGCGAAGACGCCGACTCAGGCAACGAGCAGTTCGATTCCCACGAAGAGTGGGGGAAGGCATCTCACCAAGCAAAAGAAATCGCGAAGGAGAGACTGAAAGAGTCAGTTAAGAAAGCATCGCAGGAATGCGAGGGTGGTAAAGGGTGGGGATCGCTGAGTACCCGCATGCGCAAGGACATTATTGATAGAATCTTAAATGCAACCGTAGATTGGCGCAAGGTATTACGATATTTTATCAAAACCTCACAACGCGCGAGCAAGCAGTCTACCATCAAGAAGATCAATCGCCGCTACCCGTATATTCATCCGGGTCGAAAGGTGTCACGCCAAGCGAAAATAGCAATCAGCATTGATCAGTCTGGGAGCGTATCTGACGGGATGCTGTCATCGTTTTTTGCTCAACTGAATGAGTTGGCAAAACTGGCAGAGTTTACAGTGATTCCCTTTGATGATAAGGTTTTTGAAGAAAGAATCTTTGTTTGGCAAAAGGGCAAGAATCACACGAAGGAGCGGGTCTTATGCGGCGGCACTTGCTTCGATGCTCCCACCCACTATGTAAATAACCATAACTTTGATGGGCACATTATTTTGACTGACATGTATGCGCCCAAACCGAAAGGCAGTAAGTGTCAGCGATTGTGGATGACGGATCATACGGGGGCATCTATGCCCTATTTCACAACCAATGAGAAGATCATTGTCATCAATACATGATGTTGAAAACTATTTAGAATAAGAGGTAGAGCACGAGAGGATAAGTTCATGACCATTTCTGGTTCCTTTGTAGACGCAAGAGACGACGATTTCTTCTCCGCTATGCCTCCCCTGAGCGAGGCAGGTTGCATCCTTCAGGACTACATTGGCGCCTGGTTACTTTATAACGGCGATTTACAGAGAAGGCATAGTTACGATGAGTGCTTATTCGAAGTGGTTAAAGAGCGTGCTATCTTTGTTCAAGAGAACATTCAGTAGGGAGCGAACTGATATGATGAAAGATTTAGAATTTGATTTTACTATCGCCGAAGAGGACCTTTTCGATGATACAACCCAAAAAAGTTTCGTGGAGGATTTAGAAGTGAAAATTCCCGAACCCAAAAAAGATTGCGTGCTGACCAAAAAGGGACTAGCAGAGTTGACTCGGAGGTCTGTTCTTCAGAGAGAACGCGCAAAGAAAGAGAACGCTGGTGATGTCGAAATTCGATCTCCAGAATTTCAAGGAAGAGTAGATACTCTTGCTGATAATGTAATAGAATGGTGCAACTATGAGGCGGCATGTGGCAAGTGGCGCCACGTTTACGACCTAGCGAAAATGGAACCTATTTATTTCAAACCCGTGCTCGCGCAAGTGCGTCAGCGTATGAAGGGAGTGATGATTATTATAGAAGAGAAGCGTCGCCGTATCACGATTGAATGGGGGAGCAGCGAGGTATGAAAAGGTTGCCTTTGGAGTTTATGAAACGCTATGAGTTTTATGGCATGAAAGCGGAACCAGAAATTTATAGGGAGAAATATTTCATTACTTCTCGCCCCATGCTTGGAAGGCGAAAATATACGATTAGAAGGATGGAATCTGATGGGAATGCCCAGGTGTTTGGCGAACTCAATGGGTTCTCTACTAAGGAGTCGGCAGTAAGGTGGTTGGTCGGATGGCAAAAGAAATAGCAGTAGTTGCTTATGGTTATGTGGCAATTGGTTTGAGCATTGGCGCCGTGATCATAAGAGGCATTACTGGCCGCCGGATAAGATTTCGAAGGTGAAGAAAGTGAACTACTTGTTCTCTTCCGAGATGACATTCATAGAGTTTATTGTGGGATTGTTCAATCGTCATGCGTTTCCCTATGATCGACACTTGGAGTTTCAATCTGCTCTGCATGGAGTAGAGATAGGTGGTCTGATCGCTGACTTGGTGAATCGTTCGCCGTTCGAGTTAGACCCCGAGAGGACCACTTCTTCTAGCAACTTTAACATGTATGTTTATAAAGACAGCAAAGAAGATTGTCACAATTGGGACCGAGTGATAGAAATTAAAGTTTTTAGGGAAGGCGATAGAGAAAGTGAAGACAGCGGCGCCGATCTGTCTCGATCTTTCTCCCCGTCTTGTAGAATAGAAATAGAGTGTGTGGGATACCCATTCTAAGAAAGGAAAAAGAAATGTTTGATAGTATTAAGAGATTTATTGATAGGCACCCGCTAGGTTGGGTGCTGTTTATGCTCACCCTGAGCGTGACATGCACAGTATTGTGCTTCTCAGGAGTGATAGTTGCGTTTGTATATTCCACAAGTTTTGCAGACGGAGTGATAGATGCCTTATTTCCCATGTTTCTCGCTGGCATTAACATGATAGCGGTAGTGGCGAATGTGGAGCGTTTAGCGCAAATGTCAAAGTGATAAAGTTTTTTCAGTATACACTGAAAAAAAAGCTTGACAAGGGCATCAAAGTTTGATATAACTAAGGTAGATTTTGATAAAACTATCCCGCCATAGGGATCAACAAGACAACAAGAAAGAAGAAAAAAGTGACTAATAAGAAACTATTAAAAGAAACAAGAAAAGCAATAAATGAAGTATTTGGAGATTACGTGTCCAAGGAAGTGGTAAGCAAGTCCGTTTACCTGAGCGAAGATGATACAGGTGGTTGGGCACCAGAAGCGCACGTTATTATATGCACCGAAATGGGATTGCCGAGCGATGCGTACGATCCTTTCCTTGCAGAGAAGTGGCATCAGGTATCTGAGAAGTTGCCCAATGATTATTTCATTGAAACCATCAACGGCGCTATCATGGCAGTTTACGATATTTAGAAAGGAAAAGAATATGAGTTTAAGAGCATGGGAAAAGGCGTGGACGCGCCACAAAGTAAAGAGTATAGATTTTAGTGACACTACCAAATTTTGGCTATGCAGGGATGCCCAATCCCCCACCAAGGCACAGTGGACTATCCTGTGCGAACGCCTAATTGAAGATACGGGTACTCAAGAGGATATTATCCTTTTCAGTGCCGACAGTGAGAAGGCAGCGCGTAAGGCATTTAGAGCATTACGGCGAGTAACGGGATATACCAAGTGCGACAATGGTGTTGCCATCCCAGGATTATTTTAAAGTAAAGGAAAAAGAAGATGAAAATGATGAAAGAGAATATTATTATTTTAATGACGTTGCTAGGATTCTATAGTTTAACCTTTCTTGGGTTTAGCACCATGAACACCAGAGGCGAAGGTATCCGACTAGATAAGTATGCTTCACAAGAACACTTCCACACCGCAATGGATATTGAAGTGATCGCTGTCACCCCTCAAAAGGATTGTGCAGAAGATGAAGAAAACCTATTTATGTGTGAAGATGCAACTGCTTACGAAGTAGAAGATGAAAGCATTTTTGAAAACTTTAAACCTCAGTAGGGGATAAATGATGAGCGAACTTACTTACATTCGAGTAGACAACATCCAATGGGATATCGACGATGAAGATTTAGATATAAACCTGAATAAAAAGAAAGAAGATCTAGAGTTACCCACTACAGTGATCGTTCCTGTGGCAGATGTAGTAGATAGAGGCGATCTCAACGAGCGCATTTGTAACTATCTTTCCGATGGATATGGGTGGTTAGTTAAGAACTATGAGTGCCAAGTGTGGGATGAGTTGTAACCATGAAATATAAAAAAGGCGATCTATTCTTTAATGGGCCATCAAATCCAGATGACAAACTTGAAGGATGGGTGAGGAACATGGTGGTACTAATGAACGATGTTAGTGATGATAATAGCATCGCTCGCTTGTACAGTTTAAGGGACAAGAAAAGTGTTCATCTGAAAGTGTTCAACCTTGCCTATCACTTTCATCGAGTGCAGGATCATGTCTGATATTGGATTAGGAGATGTGATAGTGTATCACCACCCCGCCACCGACTATAAGCAATATTACGGGATGGTTGTAGAGTTGGGAGATCCGCACTTCAATACGGTGACTAATCCCGCGCAGTGGATCTTAGTAAGGTGGATGGGAAAACGCCCCTTCCAGCAGGAGACGGACTTAGTTAATAAAACAACCAGTTTGGTGAAAAAGTATGTTATCAAAGAATGAGCACTTGAACATAGGAACTCTTGTTACCGATCCTAACTTTCCCGACGATGGGGTAGGGATGATTGTTGGGGTTGATCCCCAAGGTAATTCACACCACCCCTACCAGTGCAATGACGATATTTATCGTGTACATTCTTTTGTGTCCGGACATGGCATCTGGTTGGATAAGGATTATGTGGAGAGGGAGTGCATACTTATATACAGCACTGGAAAAACTTGTTATTAACGAATTAAAACAGTTGACTTTAGGGGCAGATCGTGGTATAGTGTGACAACACTAAAAAAGAAAGGGATCTAATGACAAATCGAGAGTTATTTACAATTGAGTACTTCCTTAATCGGAGCGATGCAATGACGGTTAAGCGTAACTTTTTAAAAGAGGAAGTTGCTTCTTATATTAGGGGCAAGAATCTGGTTGATCGTGCCGATCATATTAGGATATATCGACAGGATGGCACATCCGAGTCTTATTACTATGATGAAGCAACACGTAAAATTATAAAGGATTAAAGATGATTGATATTAGCGGGCCAATGAATCCTACTATATTCTCTTTGGGCAGAGATACCATCAAGTGGTATGCGTGTGCAGGAGGTGAGTGGTTGGAGGTTCCAGAAGGTACTAAACTCAGCGATCTTAACTGGGTTGATGACTGGAGAAACGATCCTCCCATTACTGATAACGTACACAAAGAGACGATGAAAGGTTCTAAAGGGGATCTTTATAACGTGGAACTCTGGACGGACGGACGGACTAAATGCGATTGCATGGGGTTTGCCTATCGGCGCAAGTGTAAGCATGTAGAAGCACTGAAAGCAAAGGTATTATAGTGGTAAGCATTAAGGCAGAACATTTAGAAAGTGTGTATAATTGGTATGGTTCACAAGGGATTGAACTAGAACTGGGTGAATTACCCTGTATTGACTTGCTCAATAAGAAGGTAGTGTTAGATGGAATGTTGGATAACCAACAGTTGCTATTCGCCGCCTTACATGAAGCAGGGCATTTCCTAGTAAATGACGCATCGGACTGGCAACAGAAATACCCAGTGAGACAAGAGGTGCGCGACGGAATTACAGATAACGATGATCTCTTTTCGGGTATCGAGTTATTGCATGAAGAATATGAAGCGTGGGAAGAAGGCAGAAAACTAGGCATTGAATTGGGCATTGGAAATCTCGGAGTAGATGACGATTGGATTCAGCGCAAGGCGAACGCCCTAGTATCCTATGTAATGGCGCTTAGTACGCAAGTACAAGAATTGGGCGAAAAAGTAGATGACTGAGGGAATTAAAACAGTTGACATTTATGCCTAAACGTGGTATGATGGGACATCATTAAATAATAAGGGATCTACCCTGTAACAATGGAGTACGAATGACGGTTATCAGTACAAAGAAGTTGATAGAAGAACGCATTGAAAACAATGCAGAGAATCGGTATAAGTTAGCGCGCTACCAAGTGGAAACTTGGAGCGTCGATTCGCTTATCGAATTTGCAATACAAACTATGGAAGATCAGTTTCAACACGGTGGAAACGTGTTTGTGAATGAACTGGAACTGTATTGTGAAGATAACATGGACTTAGAAGTCTATGGCAATAACGTAAAATTAAGAGATACTACAATGCCACAATTTGGTGGGATTTGTGGAAACATTCAAGACGATCCTGCAAGGTTGTTCCCGTGTGAAGTGTATTCAACGGACGCGCCAACCGATGCACCGGAAGGAGCATAGTTATATGTTTAAGATTATGGTAAATTGGAACCCCCGCACCGCACAGATGCCGCTAACTGAGTATAATGGATGGGAAGAAGTTGATGAAGCGGATACCGTAGAAGAAGCAGCAGATATGGTGATGGAATACGCAATGGCATTTAAGGCAGATCAGGGCGAGTGTGTAGTAGAAGTATTGGCAAGGAGATAATATGAGACAGATTACAAAAAGAGCATTTCAAGCATTTAAGACTAACTATGATTTTAAACTAAGCAATACCGAAGTGCGCGCATCCAACAAGCAAACGCTTCTTTTATTGTTTGGTAATGTAATTGCGCGTAAGTGTCGCCAGAGTGGTATTGTAGAAATTACCACAGCAGGATGGGATACGCCCACCACTAAGGAGCGTTTGAAACCATTCGCGGGTGTGCATACCATTAAACACGAACTTCACCTAGAAGGATTGCCTTGGACGGGCGACTGGACAGTTATCCACACAGAGTAAGGAACATGGCAGAGCAATTATTAGCACACTTAGTGCACGATCTTGAGAGGAACCTAACTCAGTATAAAGATGGGAAGACAACCATTGCCGTCGTAGAGGAATCAGTAATGAACCTCAAGGCGCGGATTGCTGGCATAGTAGCACGTTATTGTGACGACTTTTCTAGCGTAGAATATTACCAACACTTAGAACAAATGGAGGGCAAAGATGCCACAGACGAAGAACGATAAAAGAGTAGCAGCAGAAGCGCGACAAGC
>Ga0080013_1001067_pt1 | contig 37258 bp, 44 predicted proteins | sample ETNvirenome_6_85_FD_69236 | JGI IMG/M metagenome (GOLD analysis project Ga0080013, IMG submission 69236) | Marine viral communities from the Pacific Ocean - ETNP_6_85 (SPADES assembly) (version 2) | ecosystem: Environmental > Aquatic > Marine > Oceanic | place: Pacific Ocean | collected 2013-06-19
CAGCCTACACAGGCTGTAGATGTTCAGCCCCCGGCTCCTCCCAGAAGCACGAATATCATAGGGCAGACAATAGGACGAGGTATTGGACCTGTTGCAAGTGAAGTAGGCAGAGGCACAGGAGCGTTCGGGAGATGGGTGTCAGGAACCTCTCAATCTGTTGTCGGGACTCCGGGGGAGTTGCGCGACCCTTTGACTGGCGAGACTTTCAATACGATTGAAAACCTGCAAAAAGGACCACAAGGACTTCCCACAGCAGAAGAGATATATAAACAGGTTGAAGAAACAGGAGATGATCTCAGAAGCCTACCTAAAGCAGAGCAAGAACTTTACATTCTAAAAAAGCAACTTGAGTCGGTAGGCATGGATCGCCCTATCCCCGGCAGAACTGTTGAAGAACAAGTAGAAAACGCAAGAATACGTTTGCAATCTTCATTCGATGTCAGTCCAACGACAGGACAAACAAGAGGAGAACAAATAATTAGAGGTGGTACAAACCCTGCTGTTCTTGCACAGATAGGAACTCTTCCCATTACGACAGTGTTTGCTCCCGGTGAGGTTGCAGGAGGACTTGCTGTTGGACAGGGTGCAAGACTTTTCTCCGAGGCAACCGGAATAGGTGATCCTGCACAATTTGAAAAGTGGGGTACTTTAGGTGGATCGTTCTTAGGAATGCCTGCTAAAAATCCTGCAAGTGTATTAAGGCAAGCAGATGAACTTGCAGGGCTGACAGCCGCAGGTCGCCCAATACAGGGCGCACCCGGATTAAAGTCAACGCTAGGATTAGATTTTGCTGGTGATGAATTAAGCCAGATCGCCAGAGCTGGTCAGGCTATAGGTAGACCTGTTATTTCAGGAACTCGTACTGGCTTTACGGAGTTTGTCCAACCAAGCCTTGAAGCAGCCGCAAGGGCAACAGGTCGCGAGGCTCTAAGGCAAGCTGAACGTATGCCCGGCGGTATACCCGGCGTAGCAAGATTTGCGGACGAGCCTATTGTTCCTCCTAGGGGAGCTGGGGGAGATGTGCCTAGAACTCTTGAAACAGCGCAGACAGGACAGCCATTTCAAGCGCGTCTGTTTAGAGGTCAGGGGGGGGCTACTCGTGGAGGGATTGAGGAAGGTGGTGCAAATATCGTTGGTGAAGGACGTTATTCAACGCCTTATCGAGAATATGCAAAAATCTTTGGCTCCGATGTTCAAGAAGTTGACGTAACACTTCAGAACCCACTTGTAATTCGTACTGATGCTGAATATGCAAAAGTAATTAAAGATGCTGGACTTGAGCCTACGAGTATGGGTCAAGCTAGACTTTCAGACCCAGACAATTTGAGTGTCGCAGCAAACAATGCTCGGATAGCACAATTCCGAAACTATGTTGATTCACAAGGGTACGACGGAATTGTTTTTGATCCTCCAGTAACAAGTGATGCTGGAAGGAGAATGCTTGAGGATATAGGCGAGTCGCAAGTCGTCCAGTTCTCTAGACAGGCTGACGCTGCTGCTAGGGGGGTTGGTGATGTTCCAGCTAAGTCGGCTTTTGATGCGGTTGAAGGGGAGAAAGTCACAGTATATGACTCTGCTGGTAATCCTCGTGAGGCAACTGTCGCGTACAGGAGTAATACCCATAAAAGGTATGTTGCGGTCACAGTAATGGAGGATGGCAGAAAATCTGGCGTGATACAACTGGAAGATGCTGTCACTGGCGTACAAGGTGATGCAAGTTCTGCTGGTCTATTATATGCCGAAAACCCCACTACTCCTGCGTATAAGGCTTTGATAGATGAGAATAATCAGGCTGAGAAAATCAAGGGAAAGATAAGCCGAAAGGAAGGCTATTCAGACGCTGAATCGGACTTTATTAACAAATGGTGGCAGAGGCAGGACGCAGCACAAGAGGCGGGCAGTGCCGCCGATGTTGCACCAATCACTCCAGCCACACAGGCAGATGTTGCTGCTAGGGGGGTTGGGGATGTTCCTGTAGACACATCTACCGTATTAAGGCAAGGTCCGAATGTTCAAACAGACGAACTTCCGCAATCAATTCTTAGGATATTTAGAGAGTCCCCTGGACAGGATGGGGCTACGCTGTCTAGGGCAGAGCAAATAGAACTAAGAGATTTTCTTCGAGAGAAGGGAACTGACTTCAACAACTCACCTGCCATTGGAGGAATAATCCGCGGCACTTTCGATAGAAGTTACGGTGGTGATGCTGAGATATATGTAGGATCGTTCAAACTGGGCGAATCAGGTTCACCCCAATACGTTGTTTGGAATCCAGCGAAAGGAAAATTCCGAACACATGGAACGGCTCCTGATGCTACACAAATACGAATTACGAGAAAGCGCATAAAGAATTTCGGAATTGAGAACGTCATGGGTCGCCCCCATGCAAGTGCAGATGAAACAATCGAAATCTTTGGAGAAGATATTCCACAGGCAGGACTACGACCTTCAACACCAGCCCTAACGTCCCCTACCACTCCAGCCACACAAACAGATGTTGCTGCTAGGGGGGGTGTTAATAGAGAGGCAATTCTTAATGCTCGGCAACTTGATAATGCAACTGTAAATACACAACTTCACAAACCTGCTGCACAGAGGATTATCGAGGCGGCAGGAACAGACGATTTACAGGGGATTGCTGATTTTTATTCCCGTGAACTCGGTTTAGAAAAAATGACAGTTGTGCGACGAGGTGGACTTAACAATGCGGGCGAGGCTCTCGTGGCTGAGAATGGTCAGGCTGCACTTATAATTGCCCCTGATTCGTTCTTCAGAAACAACGCTGAAAAAATCATGTGGTTGCGGCATGAAATTCAACACGTAATTGATGCAAAATCTGGATTTACGCCCTCTGTTCAATCTTCAATACGTGGCTCTGATGAAGCAGGAAACATTGTTATTCAACCGGGACATTTTCAGAATATCGAACACTTCGAGACTGATTTCCCTATTCGGGCACTTGCAGGCGATATAGATGACCCTGCGTTTAAGCAAGCCCCCACCACTTCAGCTCCGGTTACTAGGCAGCAAGGTGCAGTGTCGCAGGCTGCGGAGGAGGTTGCACAGCCACAACTGATAGACGATGCTAAGTTGCCACCAGAACCCCCGCCTGCAAGACCGATAGCAACCGGTGGAAAGCCACGTGACTGGTCGAAAGTGCCGGACACTGGGCGACAGGGAGTTCTTCTTGAAGTGCCACCAACCGAAATCGGAGAGAACTTGCTTGATCTCCGACCGATACAGGTTCGTGAACTTGGTGTTGTAGACCGCTCTTTGAATGCTGCTAGAGCCACTCTTGGAAAACTGACTAACAAGGAAGTTGTTCTAAAGAACAAAATTGTAAATGCAGCATTTGCAGAAGTACGCAGGGTGCAATCTCGCATTACCTCGCAAGCAAATCTAAAATCATCAGCTATTACAAAACACGCAAAAGCGTTTGTAACAGATAAACAGGGACGAATACCCTCTTTGGCAGGGATCGATCCATCACTTCCCGGTGCACCAACGATTCAAGATGTGGCTGCTCGCCGCCCGCGTTATTTAGCAGCACTTACAGAAGAACAAAAAAATGCTTTGGAGCAGATACGTTTAGAACTTGATGATTACAGAATAGCAAGAGAAGAAGTTGGGGTAGAAATTTCAGGTCGTAGTGATCTTGTGGCTGGTGCAAATCCAACCGAATCAGGCTTCTATATACCCCGTGGGGGAAACCCTCTTTCACCTGATCTTCCTCGATCAACTCGTCAAATAGGTGGGCGAATAGGTGCAGAGCAAAAAGCCGCATATGACTCAATGGCACAAGCTATTGATGACGGTGCTACTTATTTTCCTTTGGGAGATACGATTAAAACTTTTGGTCAAACTCTGGGTGAGAGGCTTGCTAACCAACACGCAGCTAACTTCCTTCGAAGATTAGAAGTAGAGACAGGAATCCCGCTTGGCAGAGCAGGGGGTAAACCGTTACCTGGAGAAATTAGTATTCCCGCAGGTTCAGCAGTTCCTACGTTGCGTGAACTTAGAGGCACTACGTTCCCGCCAGAAATTACGAATGCCGTAAACGAAATACTTGCCACTCAGGGAGAATTAGTTGGGCGAGGCTCTGAGGTCTTAAAATGGCTAAACGCATACAACAACTTTTACAGAGGTGCTCGTTCAACAGCCGACAACTCGGCAATAATGATTCAAGGGTTACTTGGGTCAGCTTCAGACCCAGAAGCGTCAGCGCGAGCATTGCTTCTCAATATGGAAATATGGAGGACTGGGGAAGCTAGAGCAATCTTCGGTAAATTTGTAAAGGAAACCGATCAATATGCAAATGACACTTTAGGGATACCAAACTTTTCGCAAACAGCGGCGCAAAAAGGGCTAATCATAAACGGCGGTGAAACAGAACTCACTCAATCATTAGTTACGCGTTTGCCAGGTGCTCGTCGTGCATCAAATGCATTCGGTTTCTACGGTGATGCTCTTAGGCTTAGATGGTTGGCTGATGAAGTCGTAATCGAAATGAAACGCCAAGGAAAAACCGCACGCCAGATTGTTGACGACGGTACTTTGGAAAATTCAGCTAAAGCTATTAACGCTGCTACTGGAATGTCTGAAGGTAATCGGTTTACAGACCTATCATCTCTTGTTTTATTTGCCCCTCGTTTCCTTCAGTCAAGGTTGGTTACTGTGGCTCGTGGCATTCGCGGGCTTGATGTTGACGCGCCTCTTGACATTCTTCCTTCGTCCTTAAGAAGGCGTGTCCCACTTTCGCCAGCACCACTTAATCGAGCGGCACGGTTGCAAGACCGAATTGCTCGTAAAGCACTAATCAGGCTGATTGGCTGGGGGGCGGCTATAACAGTTGGAGCCAATGCTGCCCTTGGGCAGGAAACCGACTTTCGACTTTTCGTGAACGGTCGCCCTAACCCAAACTTTATGCGTATACGGTTTGGTGAGCGCGATTACTCAGTTTATGGAACATGGGATTCGATTGGTAAGTTGATTATTGGAACTGCACAAGGTTTGTCCAAAGGGCAACTTGACACTATTTTAGAGAGTGGTCGCGGTTTGGGATCGGGACTTGTAGTGCAGGCGTGGGACTTCTTCTCAAGGCGAGATTTTGAGGGTCGAAAAACAAGAGACACTCCAGAGCAGTTTGCAGCCCACGTTACCCGATCCCATCTTCCGTTCCAAGCGGAAGAACTTCCTGCTGCTACCGGAAAAATTATTCAAGGTACAAGAGAAGGCGATATTGGGCAGATAGCTACTGGAGCAGCACAGATCGCTCTAGAGGGACACGGGGCTAAGTCTTCGCCGTTAAGCAGAGGTGACCAACTGGATATCCTTGCGAAGTCTCAACTCGGAAAATCGTATAGCGAGATAAATCTACTTGAAAGATTCCAGTTAGAAAGCGACCCAGAGATAGCACCTCTTCTTGCAGAGATTGATGCCGACTTAGCAGCGCGTGGTCGGGTTAGTGCAGAGTACCGTGTTGAGCGCGCCAATGCAGAAAATGCACTGAAAGACTTCCAGCAGCAAGACCTTGATGAATTTATTCTCCAATGGAGATTCTTACCGTGGCGGCAGTCTGGCAACCGTATATACGCAAAAATAGGTGATAGAGAAATTACTGTGCGGGGTCTTCTAAACGATCTTGCAGAATACATATCGGTAACAAAAGGGAATATCTATGCAAATCTTAATGGCTGGAGAAAAGCCAAAGGATTAGACAATTACGTGGGGGAAGAGCCAACGAACGAGTTCGACAAGATGTTGAACGATTGGTACGACTTGCTTGACGAGCACACTATGAGTACCAAGATTGGGGAAAGTGAGTACGAGGGCAGATTAATCTTTGATACATGGATTCCTGCATCAGAGAAGTTTATAAGTGAACTTACACCAGAATTGCAACAGCAGCTTGCCGAGTGGCGTGATCGTAAGGAAGATATTCCAGGTCTTCAAGCATTGCTCGACCTGCGTGGTCCAATCGGGAAAAAAGCAGATGGCTCTCTTGAGTGGCACTCACATAGCGCTTTGCTTCAAGAAATTGGAAAGATTCTCCAAGAAATTGGCATTACAAATGACTACATGAATAATTTGAAGCGTGCTCAATGACCCAAGCCGAAGCAACCATGCAAGTTCACCGCACTGGTAACCGTGTGAAATGCGAGCGCTGCCCACGAACTATTGGCATTCTTCACAACGGTCAGTTACATGTAAAAGCGGGTGACGTGGTTGTTGTTACCCCTTCATGTTCGGTATCATGCAAGTGCGGTTACATGAATCACATATCGATTCAGTCGCCGTAACAACTGAATAAGTTTCAGGGCAAGTCCCACTTTTTTGTGCTTCTGGCACGGCAGGGTGGGCTTTTTCATTTAATAGAGGACTTTTAATGGTCACACCAGATACCACGTCTTCTCTAGTTGAAGATCAAGCGTCTGATAACCAGGTTGAAGCGTCCACACCAGAAGTAGGTGATGAGCCACTTATTCCTACCGATTTTGAAGATCGGTACGAGGCTCCAGAATCCGAAACTGAAGCGGGGGCTGAAAATCAGGAACAGTCGGGGGCTGAAAACAACACTGAGAACGGGGCGGTAGAACCCACCGAAGAAACTACTCCTAGCGCAGAAGAGAACATTGAGAGTGAAGTTACTGAGCCAGTTGCGGAAACGCAGCAGACTCAGGAAACCGTAGAGACAACGGCTTCAGAGCCAGAAATTTCAACGGAACGAACTTACTCACAAAATGAAGTTTCGAAGATCGAGTCTGCTAAAGACACACAGATCAATGATCTTCAAAAGCAGATATCTGAAATGAACCAGCAGGTTCAGCAGTTATCTCAAACTTATAGCGACAATGTTCTTGAAGCAGAAGTTCGTGGCTATGCACAGTCGATTCAATCTCAACTAGAGAATGAAGGTTACGACCAAGCAGCAGCAGAGCGAATTGCTAGCCAGCAGGCAAATGCGGCAAAAACTGCATTTATTGCTGAACAGCAGACTCAGGCTTTGCAGCAGCAAAACATGCAACTTCAGCAACAGAACGAAGAAACTGCTAGGCGTACTTCGGTAGACCATTTGATGCAGCAGCATGGTTTAAGTTCTGATCAACATCGTAATTTGTTGATGGGATACACAGACCCGGCTCTTGCGGTTCAAGCGGCTGAAACATTGGGTGAAGCCGAAAAACTAAAACAAGAATCAATTCAAGCTAGACAGGCACAGGTTCCTGCTGGCGGGGAAGCGAACTCATATGATGCGGGTACTGGAGCCAACGGCTCAGAGACAGATGCACAGTGGTTGCAGAGATACAACGCTGGCATCTACGACTCTCCTGCTGATGATGAGCGAGCAATGAAACTCCTTGCTGGTCAGGGTTTACGACTGCCTTATAGCTAGGAAAAAAACAAATGGCTAACAACGGTTACACAACTACCGACCAGATGGCAGATAGTCTGCCTACGGTTGTCGCACAGGCTCGTGTTGTGCGAAAGTACGATGGTGTAATGCAGCAGCTTGCTGACCGAGTAAATCTTGGTCAGGGCGTTGGTAACAACTGGCGCGAGATTTCTCTTGCACAGTTGACCGCTGTAAACATCACTGAGAACACTGAGGAAGACAGCCCACAGCAGCTTTCCGACAGCGTGTTCACTGTTACTCCTTCGGTTATTTCAGTCCACACGGTTATCACTGACCGAACGGCTCGAAACATCTCGAAGAACGTCTTTGCCAAGACTGGTCAGCTCGGTCAGCAGGCAATTGAAACTCAGAAGGACAAGGACGGTCTTGCTCTTCTCGATGGTGCAACTACTCAACTCGGTTCAGCCGGTTCATCACTTACTTCTGGTGTGATTGCTGCTGGTGCATACCGAGTACGAGGTAACACCACAGAACCTTGGTCTGGAAAAGTAGCATTCGTGCTTCATTCCTTCCAGATGAAAGACCTCTACGATGAACTCGTAGCAGGTGTCGGTACTTACGCTTCTGTAGAAGGTCTGACCGCAGAGGTATTCAAGAATGCCTTCAACCTTCCAATCGCCAACGCTCAGGGATTCACTGATGACAACATCACGATTGACTCAGCCGACGACGCTAAAGGTGGTGTCTTCGCTTCTGGTGCTAACGGGGCTGTTGTACTGGTACAAGCGCGAGCACCTTGGGTAAAGATAGTTCGCAACGAAGCCCTCGGTGGTGGTGCTAGCGAAATGTTCCACCGTGACGAATACGCTTACGGTGAGCGTTCTGCTGGCAACTGGATTTTTGAGGTTATTTCAGACGCAACTGCGCCAACCTCATAAGAGATAAACTGATGACTGTTCGTAAAACAGAAAAAAACGGTGTGCTAATTGGCGTGGGAGACTCTGTGAAATATAAGAAGTCGTCCAGGTCAAAAGGCGTTGCCGCTTCAGTAATTGATGTTCAAGATGTCTTGCTTGGAGTGTTGCACCTCAACGTGAAGGGCAAGGTCATCAAGAACGTAAGCAGTGACCGATGGGTTCCTGCATAACCTAATAGGCTCGTTCAGAGTAAGAGGAAAAGAAAATGGTACAAAGTGCCGCAAATAGCAAGATTAGTCTCTTCTACGATTTCTTCGGTGAAGATGCAATTGCAAACACAGCAGAGCTTCGACAGCTTGGACCTTTCTCGGTCGGTGGTCAGGGTTCTGCTGAAGCTGACGCTGGTGTTCCAACTATCGCTGGAGTTCCTTCTGGCGCTGGTCGAATCACCACGACTAACGAAGACAACCACACCACGCTGGTTGGCACTCAGGCTGCCTTCAAAGCTGGAACAATGGGAACGATTGTCCTTGAGGCTCGTGTTCAGTTTGAAAACTTGGACACCAAAGAAGCCTTCATTGGTTTCTCTGACATCGCCCCAGAGACTCTCAGTATTGAGACAGACATCCTGACTGGTGCTACAGCAACGATTACCAACACGGCTTCTGACTTTGTTGGGTTCTTCCTTTCGGCAGAACTATCAGACGATGAAGACTGGCACGCCGTTTACAACGGTGGTTCTGCCTCGGCTGTTACAGCTTCCACGTCATTAGACTTGGACGATGACGCTGTTGCGGGTGAGTGGCAGATTCTACGGCTTGAAATCACCAGTGACGGTGATGCTCGCTGGTACATCGACAACGATCTGAAAAAGACCGTTTCGGGTGCAGTGTCAACCACGACCGCTCTTGGTCTGTGTGTTGGTGTTGAAGCCAAGGGTGCTGCTATTGAGACTATGGATGTTGACTACATCTCGCTCAAGGCAAACCGAGAACAGGCTGTTTAGTACGACTTGAGTTAGCCTCGCCCCTTCGGGGGCGGGGCAGCTTCTAGGAGACACATGGCAAAGAAAATCTACCCAGTAACTCTGCACATCTCGAATGACGAGCCGTGTGCTCTGATGCGAGAGTTTTACCAAGGCAAAAGCCGAATGAGAGAGTTTACGGTGGTTAGAAACGATGCTCTAGCCAAGTACACTGAGAACATTGGTTCTCGGTCTGAGTGGGGAGATACGCCTTTACTTAACATAATGGGTGCAAACCCAGAAAATAACGCAATATTTGAAACCGTTGGAAGTATGCGAGATATCGCAGAACAACGACATTTGCAGGGTTACTCCGAGGACGCTTTTGATGTTGATCCCGGCAAGACCCCTGAAGAATGGGCGCACGCTTATCACGAAGAACGTGAACGTAGAGATGCCCTAGCAATGAGGAACAACTAATGACCACGGCTAAAGACCTAGCAGACATGGCAAATGACACTCTTGAAGAACAGTCTGTCGAAGAGTTGATGTACGCCGCTGAAGAAGCTGTTGTTGATAGCGACGCAACAGAAGGTGATCTTGTTCATAAGCCAAGCGGTGACGTGCCGTTCGGTATGCGCGTGGACGAAGTTCTAAGTGCTGGTCACGTCTGGGTATACGACATTCGCAACGGTGATCGTTCCCGAATCAATAAAAACAACCTTCAAGTACAACTTGGAAAACGTGACCCTGACACTGGGAAACGTGTGTTTACAACAGACAAAAACTACCCTGGAATGCCAACGCCAACCGTAGGTCAGTACAAGTGCATTCTCCACAAGGATGACCCAAACCGCGCTGAGTACAACAAACTTGGCTTTGTTGTTTGTAAAAAATCTAATATTCCATCTCCATCAGAAGTGGAGAACCACGCACGTAACCGTCACCAACAAGAGTGGCGACAGATTATGGAAGCGGAACAGCGTGAGCGTGAAGAGCGCAGGGCAAAGATTGAGGAATTGCAACTTGAACGACTTCTTGCAGATCAGCCTGCTTCCCCTGTCGCTGTTGCTGGGTCACAGTCAGCCACAGAGCCAGAAGTTGAGGAAGCAATTGAATTCTCAACGTGCCCTAATTGCGATTGGACAAATGACAATCCCTCTTTGGCATCACGGCGAATGTCTTTCTACCACCACAACAAAAAGGAACACGAGGGCTAAATGTCCGTCTTAATTCAGCAAACACGAACGGAGTTGCGTCAAAGCATTGGCGACCAGTACGGCGGCTTAGAAGTCCATACCGCCACTTCTGCTGGCTCGACTTCGACGTTTGTTGATGCTGAGTTAGAAAACACTGATAACTACATCAACGGTCGTATCTGGTACGGAACATCAGGAACAAACAGTGGTGCACAGCGGTTCGTAAACGATTACACAGGTTCTACGACCACTGGCACGCTGCGGGGAGATGTACTGGCTGCGACCGTTGCAGACGGTGACACCTACGAACTTTGGGACAATGACATCAACCCAAGAAGAGTCCACGATTCAATTAATCGTGCAATCCGTGCAATTCCTCGCAAGGGTGCTCCCCCACTACGGGATATCTCTCTTCACACTTCGACCCATGTAAATACCTTCGACATCCCAACCAGCGTGGTTGGGCTTACTTCTGTTGACGTAAGACTAAACAACACACGCAAGACCATCGAGGACTGCGATAGTGTCTGGTCTGAGTTGGTGGACGGTGACGTAACTGCTACTGCTGATACGGAAATGCACCGTCAGGGTTCAGCTTCAAACAAGTTTGTTTTGGCTGCTGGTCTTGGCGCAGGTGACATTATCGCCACAGAATCTATCGGCGCTTACGATCTTTCTAAGTTCACGCACGTAGAGTTCTTCATTTATTCCACGGTTGCAACATCAGCAGGTGATCTACAACTGTTGTTGGACAACACCGCTCAATGTGCTTCCCCCCTTGAGACACTCAACGTGCCAGCCCTTACAGCAGATACATGGACTTGGGTAAGGGTTGCTCTTAATAACCCTGAGTTAGACACCTCCATTATTTCTGTAGGGCTGAAATACACTACTGATATTGGTGCAGCAACGATCTATCTTGATGGCATTGAGGCAACTCTTGAAGGTTCTGGTGACTGGGTTCCGGTTCATCGACGAGGCTGGAAAGTAGACAAAGATGCACGCCAGTTGACCTTCAATTACAACATCGTTCCAAGTGGCGGCGATTACGCTCTGGTCAAATTGAACGGTGTGAAGAAGCCGACTGAGTTGACCGCAGACACGTCTACATGCGACGTAGAGCCTGAGTACATCATCTACAAGGCTACGGCTATCCTGCTGCGCTCTCGTGGCGATAGGCGAGACAATAACCGTGATGCTGCGTTTTTAGAGGCTGACAGGTACGATGCGTTGGCGTTCGACGCTCTGAGTCGACAGCAATTACCTGGTAGCGTCGTGTGGGTATCAGACTAATGACATCTTACGGGGTGGTAAATGCCTGTTGATGTTGGAACACTTAACGTAAACACAGCGGGAACAGCAGAAAAGTTCTCAGGTGATCTTGCTGCACAAGCAGTTATTCGCGCCAAATCGGTTGTTACATCAATTAGATTCAAAGCCCCAGAAGGTAACACGGGGAATGTATTTGTTGGCGTGATTGGAAATGACGGGACTACGGCAACTGTATCTAGCACTTACGGGTTTACGCTTACACCTGGGGATTCTGTTTTTATAGAAAACATTTCTGAAAAGTTCGATAACTTCCAAGGTAACGCAGCAACTAACAATGATGACATTGAATGGATTGCTGTATTCCAAGCAGGAGTTACGGCGTAATGACTCAAGACCGCGCTATAGAACGCAACTCAATCGTTGTTGATAACAAGTCGTACTGGACTCGAGGAAAGATTCGACTTTTTGACGCGTCACAGCAACCCGGCAAAATCGTAATTGGTGACGCTTCTGCTGCTGATAACCCACATGCTTCTGAGTGGAACATTGACGATCTACGTGGTGGCATTGGCGTAGAGATTGCCGATCCAACTAAAGACGCTGATCGTGTGTGGTGGTCTACGGCGCAGTTGCGGTACAAGGGTCGCATTATTCTTCCGCAACTTTCTGTTGAAACTAGCAATGCGCCCACTACTACATGTGCAACTCTCACAGAGTTCAAAAACGAAATGTACGGCACTTTTGGCACAGCCGTTCACGTTTACAACAACTCCACTGATACGTGGGGTAGTTCGGTAAATACGCTCAATAACACTGCCACGGACGCTAAACAGGGTCTTGTAGGTGGTGTAGAAACACTGGCTATTGCTACTGGTTCTGAGGTTCACTACGCTACAAACTCGTCAACATGGGCTGTAAATACGACCGATGTTAAGTACCTTGTTTTCTGGAAAGACTTGCTTTGGGGAATCGACGAAGCAGGGCAGATGTACTACACGGACAACCTTTCTTCTGGTTGGTCTACAGACGCAAGGTTGCAATTGCCTGATGATTACGTAACAGGGCTTGTCGTTTCTCGTCGCGCAGACGGTGAAGAAGCCATCTATGCTGCAACTAAGGTTGGACTATTTGTTCACGACGATGTGAACCAGAGATTCCTGCCTACTGATTTACAACTGCCGTTCCACCCAGACGCAGGACAAGGCGTTCGTGTGTGGCGCGGTGCTATTTACTTCCCTGCTGGCAATGCTGTTTACAAGATGCAAGCTGGTGGCGATACAACTATCGTTGTTCCAGTTGGACCTGACCGTGACCACGGACTTCCATCTGACAAGCGTGGAGTCATTGTCAATCTTGAACCAACGCACAACGATCTGATTGCACTGTTAGATGCTTCACGGGCATCCGGTGTGAGTTATGTAACCAGTCGTGCTTCTCGTGGTGTTGGAAACCATCACGGCGTAACCGCTAACTCCAAAACTGGGTACTCAGAAATTCTTGGATGGAATGAACGTGGATGGGAAGCTAAGTGGCTTGGTCACCAATCTGGTCGTGCGATTACTGCGTCAGAAGTTTCTAGTTCGTACAACACCTACCGTCTGTGGTGGGCTGCTAACTCGAAAGTTTATTACCAGGGGTTGCCGGTTGACGTTGTAAACCCGCTTCAGATCACTGGGTCAACATATGGTCCGTCAGCCACGATAGAGACACCGTGGAATGACTTCAACATTCGGAACCAGACCAAAGTAGCGCTTGACGTTCTTGTTGAAACAGTCAATCCGACCACTGATGAAACGATCAAGGTTGAGTACGCTACTGATTACTCGGAGTCTTACACGACCCTTGGAACAATCACATCTACAGGTGAAACTAAGTACCGAATTGTCGTTGGTGGCAATCCTGTTGGTGAAATTTTCAGGGCTATCAAATTCCGTGTAACGATGGAGCGTGGCGCGACAAACACCAACACGCCACAACTAATCAAGTTGACTCTGGTGTGGCGATCTGTGGTTGCCCTCTTATGGGGAGTTGCTGCTGATATCGACGTGAACGAGAATTCTCCAGACGGGCGCAATACGAGGCAACAGATAGAAGATTTGAAGAGTGCGCTTGCGTCTGGGACGTTGATTGAAGTCACCTATCGGAACGATAATACTGAGAGCCAAAACTACTACATGGATATGACCGATTTGCAATCACTGGAAGAAGCTGGTGGTGAAGCAGAAGTTGGCATTTTCCGTACAAATTATGTGGAGCCGAGGCAAACGAGGGACAGGTAATGGTTCAATCGTTTCGCAGTGATAGACCATCCCGAACTCGTACCGTTACAGGTCAACCAGTTGAAGAAGTCCCTGAATGGTGGCTTGCAAGAGGTGGGTCACAACCTGAATACTGGGTATACAGGGCTATCGTGCGAACGGGACGCTTGGAAGAGAATGGTGATTTTATCTACCAGTCCAAGTTCTTCGGTGGACGATTGACCCGTGGTGGTTCAGTAGTGGACTTTCTAATAAAAAGCCCTCGTGTGGGAATTAATGTGCAATCTAAATATTTTCATAGTCGTACATCTCAGCAGCGCGCTCACGACGCTTTACAGAGGGCTTCGCTGGAAGCAAGTGGTTTACGTGTAGAATTCATACAAGAAGAAGAAGCGATCAACAGCCCTGACGAGGCAGTGCGAGAGGCACTGGCAGGAACAAGGGCGAAAGGTCCGTTAGGAACATAAGATGACAGTCGATCTTTCAGGAGTCTTTCTCGATGACACTGGTGCAGCTATTGTTGGCGCAACAGTGGAACTCTATGACGTAGACACGACTACACCAGCACGCGCCACGGACACTACGGATGCTAACGGTCAGTGGGACTTTAACCACGCCACTGTTGGTCGCTTTGATGTGAAGTTGATCAACGGTACTGACATTATCTGGCTGCGTGCTAGAGACAAGTACCAGGTTTCTAAAATGGCAGCAGTCAACCCGACTGCCAACCAGTACGCTGCTGAGTTCACTCGCACTGAAGATGCTGCATCTATCGAAGTTGCGTTGTTTGAAGGGAACCGTGCGAATCCTGCTGCTAATGACGAGATATACACCAGTTACAAGTTGTCCGACTCTGCTGGAAACCAGGATGAGTTTGCTCGTATTACAGTAATTGCAACTGACGAGACAACAACTACTGAAGATGGTGACATTGAGTTTGAGACTCTGGTTAATGGTTCGCTTGCCACAGCGTTTAAGATCGGAAGTTCCGGTGTAACAGGGTCGATCATCAAAGACGAAGACAACATGTCTTCAAACTCTGCAACCCACCTTGCTACCCAGCAATCGATCAAGGCTTACGTTGATGCTCAAATAGCAACAGAAGATACGATTGCAGAACTAAACGACACTAACATTAGTTCTCCTGCTGCTGGTCACTTACTTGTATATGACAACTCGGCAAGTGTCTGGGACAACGCAGCCCTTTCAGGTGGTACTGGAATCACCGCTACGCTAGGGGACGGGACGTTAGCAGTTGCCATTGACAGTACGGTCGCAACGCTAACGGGGTCACAAACCCTCACCAATAAATCAATAACCGCTCCAACGATTACCGGAGCAGTTGGTGGAACTCAGGATTCTGCGACTATCACTGCCCTAACTATTTCCTCAATGGCAGGTAACTGGACTAACGCTAGTCGCACAGTTGCTGACATGGGCATTGTAACTACCATCGACATCAACGGTGGAACAATAGACGGTGCAGTCATTGGTGGAGCGTCAGCAGCCGCTATTACGGGAACAACTGTTACTGGTACATCTCTCGTTGGTGGAACAGTTGCAGGAACTACCGGGACTTTCTCTGGTGTTGTAGATATAACTGACACTACCGATTCTTCAGACGCTACCGGGGATACCGGTGCGCTTCGTACTGAAGGTGGCGCGAGTATCGCCAAGAAGTTGTACGTCGGGACTGATGCTTCTGTTGGTGGCAACTTAACCGTAACTGGAAATCTAAACGTAGACGGAACGACAACAACTGTTGACTCAACAACCGTGGCTGTTGGCGACTCTATGATATTGCTCGCTAAAGATCAGGGTACTAGCGCAGACGCAGTAGACTTTGGTCTTTACGGCAAATACGGAGTCGGTGGCACTGCTAAGTACGCAGGTATCTTCCGAGACTTAAGTGCGACTGGCGACCCGTGGACATTCTTTGACGGGTTGGAAGCTGAACCTGGAACAACAGTCAACACGAGCGGAACAGGATACGACCTAGCAGACATTAGTGCCGGGGGTATAACTGCTGCCGATGGATTTACGGGCGACCTCACAGGTAACGTCACAGGTAACGTAAGCGGTACAGCAGCGACAGTAACGGGTGCAACACAAAGTGCTATTACAGCAGTAGGAACTCTTGGGTCTGTCGATATTGATGGCGGTGCTATTGACGGAGTAACACTAGGAACAAATTCAGCCGTAACTCAGGCTGTTATTGACAATATCAACATCAACGGCACAACTATAGGTCACACTTCAGACACAGACTTGCTTACTCTTACGAGTGCAAACCTAGCCGTGGCGGGTGACATAGAGGTAAGCGGTAGCCATAGCCTAGAAGTAGCCACCATAGATTACACAGACGGTGACTTGGCTATGACAATAGCCGACGGTGGTGGAGTTACGTTCGCACAGGACGCAACTTTAACTTCTCACAAATATCTGAACCTGCCTGAAAACTCAAGCATCAAATTCACAGACCAAATAGGTGTGGATAACAGCATCGACAACGATGATGGGCAGGGAATTATATTCACCTTTAGGACAGGTGCTACTGTGACTCCGTTCAGCCCTGTTTATATAGATGGCAACAACGAAGTTCAGGAGTGCGACGCTGATGCAATAGCAACCATGCCTTGCATTGGGGTATCTATGAATACTTCTAACGTAACTGCTGATAATGACATTGAAGTAATGATGCTTGGTCTAATAAGGCACGACTCCTTTTCAGACTTTGGTGCAGCGGGCGCACCTGTTTATGTGTCAACCACAGCAGGGGCGTTGACAACCACCGCTCCGTCAGGCACAGATGATGTTGTGCAGATTGTCGGTCACTCCATTGCTGAAGACCTAATCTTCGTGCAACCCTGCCTAACAACGATTGAACATGCTTAATGGCTAACAACGTACTAAAAGTAAACGGCATAGCTATCGCCAGTATCGCCAAGATTAACGGGCAAAACGATACTGACTTAGCCAAGTTGAACGGCGAAGAGTTCACTGGTGTTACAGACGCTCACACGCTCATAAGTTCGCAGACAGCTTCTTCCAGTTCGTCACTGTCGTTCACCTCTGGCATCGACTCAACCTATGATGTGTACGAGTGGCACTTTGTAAATCTGCACCCGCAAACCGATAGTGTTTATCCAAAGTTCATAGTAAGCACAGACGGTGGCTCAAGTTACGGAGTTGCTACAACGACAACGTATTTTAGGGCACTACACGGAGAAGATGACAGTCCTGCCGCACTTGCTTATATAACTGGTTACGATGCAGCGCAATCGGCTGACCCGATGATAATGGGAGAAGATGTAGGAGCCGACAATGACCAATCTCTTTCTGGCATGATGACCCTCTACGCGCCATCAAGCACAACCTATGTGAAGCACTTCACCTTTGACACTCAAAATTCAAACGGTGGAGACGAATCTTCCCGCCAGTTCATTGCTGGCTACGTAAATACAACATCTGCGGTTGATGCGATACAGTTTTCATTTTCTAGCGGCAACATAGACGCAGGTGAAATCCAAATGTACGGGGTGGCAACTTCGTAATGGCTAAGACACTCATCGCAACACAAACCGCCTCATCATCTTCGTCGCTATCGTTTACGTCAGGGATTGACTCGACCTATGACGTATACGAGTTCGTGTTTACGAACATGCACCCAGCAACTAATAATGTGAACTTTACCTTTCAAGTAAACGCAAGTGGCGGTAGCGGGTTCAACGAGACAATCACATCGTCTGCTTTTCGTGCATATCTAAAAGAGGACGGGACGGGCGGTGCGCTCGGTTACGATAGTGGCTCAGACCAAGCACAAGGAACGGCTTACCAAAGAATACTGTCAACCGGAACAGGGTCAGACGATGACCAATGTGTATCTGGTAAGTTGAAGTTATTCGCACCTTCGTCAACGACTTATGTGAAGCATTTTATATCTGAAGGAAACGGAACTGACCACGGCGATTGGTCGGTTACGATGAAAACTTCTGGATATATCAACACCACCTCTGCCATCGACGAAATAGACTTCAAGTTTGACAGCGGAAATATTGACGCTGGCACAATCAAGATGTTTGGGGTGTCCTGATGGCGTTGACTTACCTTTCCACCCAGACAGCTTCGAGTAGTTCAAGCCTGAGTTTCACCAGCGGTATCGACAGCACGTATGACGCTTACGAGTTCCACTATGTCAATATGCACCCTGCAACTAATGACGTAAGGTTTCAATTTCAAGTAGAAACTGGAACCGACTCAGACTACGACCACCCAATGACAACTACTTTTTTTCAGGCGTATCACGATGAAGCTGATTCAACCACGTTTTTAGGGTATTCCACTGGTAATGACCAAGCGACCTCTGGTGATGGTAACGGTGTTTTTTCTAGGCTTGCCAAAGAAATAGGTAATGATAATGACCAAAGCGTTTCTGGAATTTTGACGCTGTATGCACCATCTAGCACAACATACGTGAAACACTTCACTAATACTTCTAATACCGCTCAAAGTAGTGACTACGCAATGGCAGTACATACGGCTGGATATATCAATATTACGGCTGCTATTACAAGAGTTAAATTTGAAATGTCCAGCGGAAACATCGACGCAGGTAAGATTCATATGTACGGGGTAAGCTAATGCCAACACTCAATCAATGGAAAACTCAATACGAGAACGACAACCCAACGCTCACCAAGATGGTGGATGGGGAGTCGGTTACGCTCACACCGGACGAGTACGAGAAAACGATAAACGAGTGGGCGCAGAACTCCTTCAACCAGCAGCAAGAGAACGATGTGCAGAAGAACGGTGGAGTGTCTGCTAACTACGCTCAGTTCCGCAGAGAAGCCTACGGGTCTATCGGCGACCAACTCGACATGCAGTACTACGATTCTGTAAACGGTGCGACAACCTGGCTAGACCACGTTGCAGCGGTGAAAGCTAAGTATCCAAAGCCATAGGAGGCAGTATGGAAATTCGAGTAACAGAAGAGGACCTGCGTAATCTCGTCAGGTCACAGGCAGTACAGTTAGCCGACAAGGACGCAACGATTGCTGCGTTGAGTCGCACTGTTACCGAGATGGAAATTGCTCAGGCTTGGGAAGAAGAGCCTGAGAAGGCTAAGAAAAAAAGCAAGTAGTTCTTACAGGAGAATACGATGCCTAAAGTAGGAAGCAAGAAATATCCTTACACCAAAGCTGGTATGAAAGCTGCCTCTGCTGCTCGTAAGCGACGCAAGACCAGCAAGAAACCTAAGCGGAAGTAATGGCTGCGAAGAAAGACCCTAGACTAAAACGTGCTGGTGTCTCCGGGTACAACAAGCCTAAGCGCACACCTAGCCATCCGAAGAAGTCACACGTAGTTGTGGCAAGGTCTGGTGGCAAGGTAAAGACGATTCGCTTTGGGCAGCAAGGCGTGTCCGGTGCTGGAAAAAGCCCTAAGACTGCCAAGCAAAAAGCTAGGCGCAAATCTTTTAAAGCCCGACATGCTAGCAATATTGCCAAGGGCAAGATGTCTGCTGCTTATTGGGCTGACAAGGTAAAGTGGTGATCTTAGGAAAAACTAGCAGGGACAAGTGGTGTTATCATAAGTGGACACTATGGAAGCACTATTTCGGAAAGCGTGTGTTAGGTGCAAGCATGAATGGTTTCCGCGTTCTACGAAGGAGCCGGTAAGATGCCCTGCTTGCAAGTCCCCTTACTGGAACAAGTCAAGGCGAAGGAAGTCAAATGACAGTCAATCCAGAGACACCTGATACAGAAGAAGTAGTTGAAAAGACTGCTGCTCCTGCCAAGAAGAAGCCTGCCAAAAAGCGCAAGCCAGCGGCAAAGAAGAAAGCAACTCCTCGTAAGAAGGCTGCCAAGCCTGCTGAGATAGTGTCGTCCCCTGAAGACGTTGCTGCTGAATTCAAAGAAAACATTGATGAAGCAAAAGAAAGATTCATTGATGCTACGGTCGAACCAGCTAAAGAAGTTGTCAATACGTGGGCTGCAATAGCAGATTTCGCCGCTGACTACGCAGTGAATACTAAAGACGGTCTGCGTGGCTGGTGGGACGGTTTTATTGCCAACGAAAAGAAAACTGACAAGAAGGACAACGAGTAATGCACCCGTTAGGCTGGTTGCTCAAGTATTTCTTGGTCGCTCTTCTCGGTGCAGTTACTGCTGATAAAGCGATGGGCATGGTCTTCGAAATGGGGGAACCCTGGAAGGGGCTGTTTTTTCGTGGCGGTAGGGACAGTGATCGGGACGATGGGGATGATGCGTAACGTAACAATGTCTATTCGTGGATACCGCCGAAAGGTCTTCGGTCGTGTAAACAAGTTGGCTGCGCTCCGTAAGTTCAGTAGCCGAAAGGAACTTTAATATGTTTGGTGATCCGATGATTATGGTCGGCGCAGGAATCATGTTGGCAATCATTGCCATAGCGTTCCTGTTCAGACTGTACAAACGATTCGAGGCTCGAGCCGTAGCCAACGCAGAGAAGAAGTCTTCTAAAAAGACTGCGTAATCTATGTCAGCCTCGTGGTATAACCGAGGTTACAGTGTCGGTCAGAGATGGCGGTGGACGCTTTTACTAGCGACTGCCGCTTTCTTTATTGGTGCACTTTCAACCTTTTACTGGCACAACGAAGTCTTTGGTTTTCTTCTCGCCCCAGCCGAAGCGAAACTTTCTCCATTTGACGGGAAGCCTATTGTTACTGCACCGACAGCCATGTTCGGAGCGACGTTAGGGCTTGCTGTATTTGGCGGTAAGTTAGCTGCGTTCCCGATTATCTTTGTAGGAGCACTCAGCCTTCTCAAGCCACTGTCCCCGTATAACTGGTGGCGACGGTTCATAGCCATCAACGCTGTTGTAGGGCTGGCTCTGTTCACTCTTGGTGACATCTTTGTTTACTACGTGATGATGCCGGTGAGCATGAGGTTCTTACTGTCGTTCGGTGCAGATATTGTTGAGCCGGTAATCACGCTCAACGCTTACATGGACTTGTTGTTCGCCTTGTTCCGGTGGATCGGCATTGTGTTCATGCTTCCACTGTTTATGAACATGCTTGCGAGGATAGGCTGGCTGTCATACGAGCGAGCCAAGGGTTTCTACAGAGTTGGCTTTCTGTTGACAGCGTTTTTCTCTGCGCTCATATCACCAGGTTTAGATCCGACGCTGACTATTATGGTTGCCGTCCCGATGTACGCCTTGTACCTGATTGGGCTTGGAACTGTCTGGGCAACTGATACGGATGCCGGTAACTACTTGTGGCTGAAATCAGCAGACCGCCAGTGCAGGAAACTTTGGCGTGGATGGTTGTGGTTATGGCGTAGACCTGACGCTGCTGCTGACTGGCTTATCCAAAAAGTATCCGAACTAATAGATAGATTCCGTAATAGATAGAATCGATTCTCACCACGAGATAACTATTTCAGTACGTTCTTGACCTCGTGGCACTCTCCATTTTTGAAGAATTATTGTGTCCACTTGATTGTCGTCAGTCCATATATCCGCTTCAGAGAGAGCGTCCTCGGTGTGTGACAGCAGGTTCTTTAGGTCAGGCTTCTCCGTGTGATCTCCGACGCTCTCAGCCTTCTTCTTAGACACATTCTTCTGCCATGGTAGATAGAAGTTGTAGTCTGCACGCACTGGCTTACCAGCAGGTATCGGTACGTCTACCTGTTGTTCACGGCTTGCCAGAAAAGCTGCTGTCTTTACATTGTCTTTCCAATGTTTGACCGCTGGAATGTTGTACATCCCCCGACCACCTGCTTTGATACGCGGGCGTTGGGTTGCTGGCTTGCCGTGAATAGTGATCTCAAGCCTAGGCATTGTGGCAACTACACTCACAATCCTCCAGATATCGTTTACTTGCATCACCGTGTCTACCAGCGTGCATGATTACGTAACCCTCACAGTAAACGTGTTGTTGTTTGCCACACACCGCTGATCTAGCCATAACTCTTAACTCCATATTTGCGACAAACCGTGATAACAACTCAAGCCGACCCAGGTGAACTTGATGGTCTTACCGACAAACACTATCAGCACAAACCTTCGTACCGGATACCTGATGCTTCCAGCAGCAACGCCCATTACATCGAACACTGGGTTCGGTATTACGCTGGCTGTAAATATCACCAGCCCTGCGTAGCGACTCATCAGGCTGTGGATCTTCGGGTAGAACCTGCTGCGCTCCAGCAAGCCCTTACCGCCTACACCAGCAGCGTATCCGGTCAACTCCCCTACTGCCTCTGCCGACCCTGCGACCACTCCGACTATTAGCGGGTTCAGTCCGACGGCTGGCGTTGCTGCGACACATACCGCTGCCAATGCGCCAACGGGGATGAACATCAAAGCTGAACCTAGAAAGGCAGCGATCCATATTCCTGTGTATCCGGCAGTCTCTATCACTCTACATTCGGTGCTGGGTTAGTCATAGCCGTGATACTGCTCATGGCTACCTTGCATTGTTGTGCAGTAGTTACACAGCCCTTCAAGGCTGCCTCGCTTGCAATCGCACACGCATGGGCATCGGTCTTCTGGTGTTAGTTGGTAGTTAGTCATAAACCTCTATCACTTACTCATACACAAATACAAATTTGGCATTCCAAAAAGCACTTTCCAAAATTGTCCCCAGAACTTTGGCATGTATTCCAAATCAACTGAGATTTTGAATTTGCCTAATCCTAGGCAGAGTTTTCTACGGCTTGCGCTATCTGCCATTCTCGTGTTCCTTCGATTGCTCGTAACTCGGCAACCTTGGCGAAGTGTCGCTCGAGGTCAGCCTCAGTAACCTCGCCTTCCCGCTTTACGTGTGAGGGTCGCTTACCAACTGGTATATCTTGTGCTGCTGAAGCATGTAAATACCTCATGGCTGTGTCGAACCTGTTGATACCTTGTTCCTTCACGGTGTCTTCAAAGTGTTCCAGCCACTCTATTGGGTAATCGGGATACTGTTCAGCCCACTGCTGCAACTGGTCGTAATCCTTGTTGAACAGTGAGCCATCAGCATTCAGCCGTATACCGACACGCTTTAGGCTTGCAAGAGTTTCTTTTGCGAGTGAGTTATTGACGGCTTCTGTTCCTACCACGGCACAGACTCCGCTTCTCCAAAGCCATCCTCGTTGGCAGGTTGCTCGTTGGCTACGTCTGCTAGGTGTGCTTGGGCTTGTTCATCGACCTCTGTAGCAGGGTTTTCCCACTCGGTTTCCTCGATTGTGAACGGCGTTTCCCCGTTACGTAGGATGTTCCAGTTGAAGGCGAATGCGTCAATGGCTTCCTCGGTTGTCTCGAAGCCCATCTTTTCAATCATCTTCGGCGCGTTCACGGTGTCGCCACTGGTCAAGATTTCTTGCAGCAGGTTGAGTGCCTGAGACTTCTTGATCTTTGCGTCCGTGTCTAGCACAGGCGTTGATAATGCTGTCGATGGTGCGTCACTCCACTGCTCACGAGGGTCACCTGCTGGCGGTGGTGGCGCGGACTGCTGGGCAATCGGTTGCTCACCTTCGGCAGTTTTGTAGATGCCTGTAATGTCTCGGTAAAGAGAACCAGGTTTCGCGCTCGGGCTTGTCTTTGGCTTACTTGACAGATTGAACCGTGCAACTGCGCCCTGTGGTGGTCGTCTGTCGTTAGTGCCGACCTTCATAAAGTCGTTAGGCAGACTCCAGAAACCATCGATTTCCGTGAAGCTGATTTGGTTCTCGTTGTACTGCGAGTAACCGCTTACGGTAAGCACGACAGGCTCGTAGTATTGCTTGCCATCTGGCTTCGGATCGCCTGATGGTGTTAGTCCTTGAATCATTAGTCTTCCTTCTCTTTACTTGCCAGTTCACGCAGCCACGAGTTCACAGCCATGCTGCCTTCACCGACTGCTAATAAATACTTTGCTATGTTGGTACTCTCAACCCCGTTATTGAAATACACAATAACTTCCATATCACCCATGTCTATCAACTGGTTGACGTTGACCATGTTGATCACAGCCATTGTTGTCATAGTGCTATTTCTTTCATCTTGTTTAGGTCTACTTTGATTTCCGGTTTCTGTGGAATCAGTGCAGATTCGAGTTTCTCTCGCACGTCATCGCCCATCTTCCAGAGCGGTAACGCCTTACGCCCGTCCACTTTGGCTTTCACCACTTTGGTTTCTTCGTGTTCGGGTATCACACATTCACTAACCAGTTCTGGGTGAGTCTCACCAAACGCAGCAACGAATTTGTTGGGGTCGTACTGTCGCTTGGTGGGAATCTTGACGGTGTGCTTTGGAGTAGTAAGTAACTCCTGATTGTTGTGTTGCATGTATGACCAGATCACTGCGAGCACTCGGTCGCGCTCGTCAAGGACGGTCTTCAATGCGTCTTGCAGGTTGTAATACTGCTCGACAGCTTCAATAATCTGCTTGTCCATGTTTCTGTCCAATCCTTCTAACTTGTATACGGGGTGTCAAACAATGTTGCTTGTTCTTCGGGTATCTCAGGCTTGCTGAAACAGTAGCAAGTAGTGCAGTGAGCCTTCTTCTTGCGTGCTTCCCAGCGTCGACCGATCAGTCTGTAAACAGCTTCGCCAGTAGAAGACTTTTCGGTTGTTATATCCCACTCGTCCCTGAGTTCATCGATACGAGAAGCAACCCTGCGTGCACCTGAGATACTCTCGAGTCGCTTGCGTGTCTTCCCCATCGGCGCAAACTTGCTGAGTTCTTCCAGAATTAGCACAGCCTGTCGACTGAACCGTTTGTAGTCTGTCGGTGTAACCCAGCCTTGCCCACCAATGCGTTCGATACGAGCAGTAATCTCGTCTTCTGATAGTTTCTTGAAGTTCTCCATCACTTGTCTCCAATCGGCACGATTCTGGAAGTTGATCTCCAGCCACATTGAATGCAGAAATGTGGGTCTAATGCGTCACGTTCTATTACAAGGTGAACTGGGAATGACGCAGTGCACTTCGGGCATTCGGTCAGCTTTGTTGGGTCTTGCACCGGAACAGCTATCGTAGGCATTTCTCGTTTAGGGTTCACAGTTTCTTCCCTGTACTTATTGCTTTCGTACCAGTCGACCCTGCACTGCTTGCATTCCACGTATTCCTTAGTTGCGTTGTAGCCTTTCCCTTTGCGTTTTCTAACGTAGACATTATCTGGTGTTAGCGGATGATTACGCTTACAGGTCTTCACTCCTGCTGTCGTTACCATTCCGCTTCTCCAATCTGATAAGTCGTTTCTCGTAACTGTCCAGCAGTCGTTGAGCCATGTAACCCGGAGTGCGCGCCACAGCATGTTCTGAGGCAAGCCACTTATCGACTGCGTTCTTACTTACACCTACTGCTGTTGCAAAGCGTGCACGGGATAACCCTGATCGCTCGAGCAACTCGCGTGCGAATTCTCTGTAATCTTTAGTTGTCATTAGAACTCCACCTCGGTGATGTCGATCCAGTAATCCTTTTGGTTCGGGGTTTCCAAGCACACCTCGATGCCAGTACACGATTGGGCGTTACTGGTTTCTATACGTGTCACTTTGAAATCACCTCTCAGTTCACCGTCATGCGTGTGAACATAAGCAAGTTCACCCACTTGTACTCGGCAACCTGGGTCTAGTTCTACTGCGTGCAAACTCGTAGACATTGTGTCCTCCAATCTTGTTTGCTTCTCGTGTTACTTATTTTCGTGTACCTGTACGTTGGCTGTCAAGCGTACAATGACAAAATTTTTTGCTTTCCCACTGACAACTTGGTACATTTTCTAGTGCTAATCAATGTCTGCTCTGAGTATTTCGTAACCCCTCATCGGGATGTGGACAAACAGGGCAGCACCTATTTGATTAGCACCACAACCGGCGAGGGGTTATTTATTTAACCAGCCACCTCGAGCACATAGCCAGATAGTGAGAGAGTCTAGGGAATCAACCGGACGTTGGCACTGAGCCTATAGAAGCGCGCCCCTGCGCTATACAAATCGTGCCGACACTTTTTCTCTTTCTTTCTTTTACTTGGTTTTCTTTCTTTCTCTTTTTCTAATAAAAGAACTACACCGACACAGTAACGATTACGGGTTAGCCTGTGTGTACGTGGTCAACACCAGCGGTACAGTCGCACGCGTTAGCTGTCATCTTGTCTAAGACTTCAGTGAGTTCGTTTAGACACGCCTGTGTGCCGTTGGCAACACCGTTATCCATGTGTGGAAGGTCGCGCTGCCACTGATCAGCCAAGTCTCGGAGCGGTTGCAGGTTATCTTTACTAGTCATTGTGGTTTCTTCCTATGTTTTCTCGAAGTATGTTTCCGATATGTTCTGAGTACGCAGGTGGAATTGCATTGCTTACATCGCCTGTATATCCCGATTTACGGCTTGCACCACCACTAGATGGCAGCCACGGTGTTCCCTGTGCTTCTCGAAACTTTTGAGCAGACCTACCTTTACCAGACCACGGGTTGTAAACGTCCTTGTGGTGGTTGCATGTAGCTGGGGCAAAACCCAAATCAAAGTTCGCTTCAAAAATTCTGTGCTTGAGGATGTTCAGACCGAACATAGTTCCACATAGCAACAGTGCAGCATCTAATGGTGCGCCTACTACGTTCTCGATGATGTACGGCATCCCTGATGCTTCCAACAATTCACGCGTTGGTTCTACAAGATCAGGATGAGTTTGGTAATGTGGCGACTGTCGCTCATGTTTACGATCCCGCCCCCAATTTCCAGGTTTTTTGGTGTAAATCTGGCATGGTGGTGATGCCCAGATTGCGTCGTATCCAGACAGGTCAGCTTCTAGTGCATTGCCCTGTATGAACGTGAACGGGTAGTTCGGTTGTGGGTTGATGTCGATTCCTACAACCTCGAACCCTGCTCTATGCAACCCCATTGATGCACCACCACCACCACAGTACAAGTCAAGAATTTTCACCTTGTTTAGCTCCATTGTTACCCCAGCCAACGAACGGACACCAGAAGAAGTGTCGGTTAGGGTTCTGACATTTTCTGCACATGGTTAGAAGTTCTCCACTTGTTGGAACCTGTCAAGGTGTTGTCGCTTGCGTCGGATTTCTTGAAAGTTTGCTCCCGACTGTTCAGCGTCAACATCGAAGTCGGCGTGATCTTCGACGATCTGCATCGCCTCATCTTCTGTCGCTGCGTCAACCTCGTATAGCCGTGAAGCTGTCCAGATATCGCTTACAAAAAACTTTGGCATATCTAATTCTCCAATCAAAACTTATTTCAAAATGGTGGAGGCGAGGGGAATCGAACCCCTGTCCTGTTTCTCTACTCGGTCAACCCTGCCGTATTTGCTGTGGGCTTTTTAGCAGTTGAGACATTACATCTCAGGTTGATTGCTAGGGAACCAGTCGAAACCATGCGCCCCCACTTAACCCCTATGCCCCAGCGAGGCGAACCTGCTGGGGCTGTTGGGGTATGTGGTTGTGGTTTAGTGCTCTCTTTTCATAAAAATCTTTCCAGGTTTTTAGCTGTACGCATCCCAACCGCAGTTGTCACACTCTTGTGCAATGTTCTTTAGCAGTTCACCTGCCATCGGCTGGTACTCGTGCATCACTTCACCGGTATCAGGATGTTTAGTGATGATCTTTGCGCCAGTGGCGAATACTCCGAACCCGTCGGTCACGCCTCCGCATTGTCCGCATACGCCCTCGAATATTTTTTCGTAGGTTGTTGCTGTCATTTGTTTATCCCTCCAACTTTGGCAGTTTCGCCCTGTGTGGCTAGTTGTTTATTAGTTCGAGAACTTCGTTGATATCGTGAGTTAGCATTAAATCGGTTAGCGGATCGTCGTAGATAATTTCTCCATCTTCATCAAGTTTGTTTACTGCGAATCTCCAATCTGCATCTGGAGCATTTAGCCATATTCGGAAATCCCGAAATTCAAAACTAGGTAATTCATCATTGTGGTAAGTGACATCTTCCCATTCGCTAGGTATTTCTAATCCGTCGGTGTGGTGTTTCCATTCTGCCCACCATTGGGTTGAATGTGTGAATTGATTAGTCATTGGTGTTTAGCTCCATTGTTTTTCTCTCTGAGTATGGCAAGGTTGCGCCGTCGGTTTTCTGCGCGCCTCTCGGCTACGTTGTACGGTGCTTTGGTGGCATCGTCTGGGCTGACCCATGTCACGCCGTTCTCGGACTTCCATCCATCGTTTGGCGTGATAGCGTCGGGAGCCATGTGTCCGTCAAATCTAACGTCGAGGAAATTCGGTTCAGTCGCCTCGTTGAATGAGGGAACTACGACCTCTGATTCAGGATCGTTTGCAGACTCGAACCCCTCTAGAATTACCCACCCGTGCGCCTCGGTGTGAATGGCAACCTCGGTGTGCGGGTCTTCGTTCATTAGTGCTGTGATTATCTCGTGTACTAGCATTGTTTAGTCCTTGTGAAGTTCTTTCACCCAATGGCATTTGGTGCAGTAGTCGCCCATTGCCGTTCGTTCAAACTGTGGAGATTCGCAAGCCGGTTCGGTTGTATTGGCATTGGCGGGATATCGCCGTTCACCATCTACATTTGTCCAGAGTAGGTAAGTGTCGCCAAAGTTCTCTATCGCTTCCTCTACTTCTTCTGGCGTGTTGATATCGAACACTTCGAATCCGTACTCTTGCCCGTTCCTGTCACATTCGGTAACTCGTAACATTGTTTAGTCCTCCCAGTAACCGTGGACATCCCTGTTCCACGTTTGATTAGTGATCGTGTCGTGGATTTTGTTTGCCATTACCTCTGGCGTGTTGGCTTGTATTGTTCCGAAATCTGCGGTGCCTACAAATCCCCATTCGCCGTCTATCACCTCGACATCCATTCCCAGTTCTGTTCCATCAGCCGCGCCGATGAAGAAGAAATGTCCGTCATGTTGAATTGCGATCCCCATAATCCCACCGCCAGAATGCCACCAGTCAGCATCGAATTTGGTGTTCAGTCGTTCGATTAGTTCCAGACTGTATGGAGTAGCGGAACCGTCGTGATTGTCCCATTCGACTTCGTGAATGTTTTCCATGCTGTTCATTAGATTCTCCAATCTGCGGAATCGTTTCCGCTTTTAACCCCTAAGCCCCTGCTCGGCGAACCGGCAGGGGCGTTTGGTTTATGTGCGTTAGTCAGGGTTGTTTGCGGTGCGCTCGGCAATTTCTTTCTGGCGTTTGCTCTCTGCTTTCACCAATTCGTCGCTTACCTTCTGCATGATCGCTCTTGCGTCTTCGCTAAGGGGTTGCAGCCCGCGCTCCGTGTAAATGTCGATGGCGTGGCTTAGTGCGCTGATGATCACATTGCCTTCGTGTGTTGTGAGTTTGACGTTTAGCATTTTCAGTGGTTCCTTTTCTTCCCGAATCGTTTCCGCTTTTAACCCCTAAGCCCCTGCTCGGCGAACCGGCAGGGGCGATTGGGGGAGTGTAGGCGTGGTTTATATGCAATCGTCACAATTCTCATCATCACAGGATCGAGCGTGTTCATCGGAATCGATGTGCGCCTGTTCTAACGCTCCCTCCCGTAGAGTGTCGATTAGATTGTCTAGCATTGCGCCAGATCGGTAAGAAAGGTACGCAGGTTCGCCAGAAAATACTTCTTCGATGAGGTTGTCGCGTATATCAATAAGTTGATCTAGCATTTCAGTCTTTGTGATCATGATTAGTCCAGCATTCCCATGTATTCGTAATCTTCCATCATTGCAGCCATGCCATCGATGTCATCACCTAACAGGTCACTTAGCATCGACATAGCGTCTGTGCGTAGCGACTGGCGAGCTTTACTGGCATCACCACGGCAGATTTCACAATTGCCGTTCAAGACCTCGCGCCTGTTGATGTCTGGATCGCCAGCATCCCACGGTTCCGCGCAGTTTGTGCAGTAGATATCCATTTAGTCCTCCAACCTGTCACTTCGTTCCGTATATATTTGTGTGCGTACATTATGGAGTACATGTACGCCAGGCGTCAAGGGTTTTGGGTACTTTGAAAGCATTTAAAAAACCAGGTTTTCTCAAATTCTGCTAGGATTTAGTGGTCGAGGCGTGGACAGTTCTCGAGTGGATATATGGCACGATGGCGAGTCCTAGAAGTAGTCCATCTTGGGCGATTCGACCCAGTTAGGTAATCGAATCTTGCGCCGGTACAAATGAAAGAAATCTTTTTCTTTTGTTAAGTTTTCTTTTTAACCGACATTCAACAAGTCGTATCCGTAGCGCCAGCGAATGGATACATGGCAACATGCAAACATGGTTACCAAACGCGAACTAAACTACCGCCAACGCGAGTTTGCAAAACAGTACGCCCGAACAGGTAACGCAACCGAAAGTTACCGACTAGCAGGTTACAAAGTAGGTACGCCGCGAACCGCTGAAGTTAACGGTCATAAGCTACTAAGCAACACTGAGGTAACCAAGGCTGTAGACCAGTATCGAAGCGAACTAACGAAAGCTAGCAAAGTAGACCAAGCTTTCGTCATCTCAGGTTTACGAGAGATTGCCACTACTGGTGAACATGAAAGCAACCGCGTTCGCGCGTTCGAGTTACTCGGTAAACATCTTCGTATGTTCGTTGACGTATCAGAAGCTACCGTTCACCACGATGTACAGCCGTTACAAGAGTTCACGCTATCCCAATTAGCAGAACTACGCGCGAAAGCTCTCTCCGCGGATGCTGACACTGTCGACGCGGAATATCGAGTATTGCCAGACGCAAAAACACCCACATCATGAGACATGGGCGCTTAAGTTTCGCTATTTAGTTTCGGTTAATCCTGTACGAATCCGGAAGTGTCTTTAATGGCGCTACCTTTGGCGTACAGCGCCACGACTACGCCAGACCGGTCTAAGTGCCGGGCGTCTGATTCATCTCCGATAATTACCGGATGACCGAGAAACTCCGCGGGAATCTGTTCAGCGGTTCGCCATACTGCCGCGACGTTTACGCCATAACCTAGCGCTTCGCGCGCGTCTGACTCGTTTTCTTCATTAAGTGAAAACGTGAGCTTGTAATTGCTCGGTAAATTCTGACGGTATCGAATCGGGATTTTTGTGTAGTCGTAAAAAGTTACGTTCGGGAAGTGTTCCATTAGGTTAGCGTGGCAACCGCAAGGTATTTTCTCCCATTTGATATCACTTGTACCGTTTAAGCGTACCGAGGCGTTAAGCGCTAGTTTGATCGCCTTACGCTCTAGGCTGGCGATGTCTCGGATTGTGTCAGCCATAAACGCGGCGCGATCATTAAAGAATCGTTTTGTTTTCTTAATCCTCGCGTTTTGGATGTAGTTCATTGCGCCACGCCCCGCGGTGTTTAGGCAAGCGCTCAAACATCCCGCTGACGCAAAAGCACACACGTTCACGCCCGATAGAGCGCCCGGAGCTAGGTATAAAATCCCGGTAAGCTCTCCGAGCTTTACGCTTTTAATGGTTTTTGGGTCATTGTTGACCGCCAATAATGTTGGCATTTAGATTCCCCAATCTTTGGCAATGTTGCCATGTGGGAATTATGGCGTACACGTACGCAAGATATCAAGCGCTAGAAGCTCAATTTGCGCTAGTTTTGAATAAATAGCCAGAGCAATCCTCGACCATAGAGCGCCCGCGGGAGAAAAAATTTGTCCAGGTGGTTTTGCGTTCTTGCGTGGCGTGTCTGGCTGGCTGGTGTGGCTGTATGTGGTGAGCGTGGCTGACTGGTTGGCTGACTGGCTGACTGGCTGACTGGCTGACTGGTTGGCTGACTGGCTGACTGGCTGACTGGCTGACTGGTTGGCTGACTGGTTGGCTGACTGGTTGGCTGACTGGCTGACTGGCTGGCTGGCTGGCTGGCGTGATGATGGATGGATGGATGGTGACGATGGTGGCGATGGTGGCGATGGTGGATGCCTGGTGGTGTGGGTCGATAACGGCTGTCCCTTACTTGTGTGTTGATGGGGGGTGTATGTCTTGTGATGTGTGGTGTTCTGTGTTGGTTAGAACCCGCAAAAAACCCCGACGCAATTTTCGGTTTTCGTTAGTTATCTGGTAGTCTTTGTCTTGCCTCCTTGTGGCTACTGGTTTGAGCGTCCTCCAATCCGCTCGCTGGTGTTGAGTCGTCCTGGTTGTCCATTCTAATTCGGCTAGGGCGGCTCTTTTTTTAACGTGATGTCGTAGACTGTGTGTGTTATGGCGATACCATCTTGTGTTCTTTGTAGGCGGCGTTACGATTTGCTTTCTATTGATGTGTTAGAGGGTGGTTATGTTTGTGTGGATTGTTTGGATGCTGTGATAGCGGCTCAATTTTTGGCATCGGAAGATTAAGATTGTTGAACTGTTAGAATTTTTAGATGACCACGGGAATTAAAGAGCCGACATTTACGGCGCATGACATTGAGCGAGCGATGGTTCAGCGTTCGTTTTTGTTTTTTTTGGAGTTTGTGAAGCTTCTTGATCCACCGACTGCCACGAATCCTGGTGGGATTATCCAGTTGAAGATGTGGGATCACATCAAAGAGGCTGCTGTTTTACTGGCTGGCTCTGAAACTGAAGACGCAAAGAACTTGTTGTCGGTGTTAAAGAGTCGTCAGATTGGTTGGTCGTGGATTCTTGCGGCTTATGCTGTTTGGAAAGCCCAGTATCACGAAGGTGCGAATGTTCTTATCTTTTCGCAAGGGCAGCTTGAGTCCAGTGTTTTTCTTGGTAAATGCAAGACTGTCCACGAAAACCTGCCGTATCACCTGAAAATTCCTACTACCAGAGCAAATGATACTTTGATGTCCTTTGGCTCCATGAAATCCAAGATAACGGCGCTACCGTCCACAGAGAACGCTGGTCGTGGTGAAACTGCAACACTGGTTATTCAGGACGAGGCAGACTTCCACGAAAATCTTGAACTGAACTATGCGGCAATCAAGCCGACAATTGACCGTGGCGCACAACTTATCCAGGTTTCCACGATTAACAAGAAAACTGCTGGGTCACTTTTCAAAGAAATCTATCGAAACTCGCCTGATAACGGATTTCACAAGGTCTTTCATGGCTGGCGCGTCGTTCCAGACAGAGATGATGCGTGGCACAACAAGGTAATGAGAGAAGCCCCGCACTCTGAGGGTATGACTCCTGAACTCTACATGGAGCAAGAGCACCCGGAAACAGAGGAAGAGGCACTTCGTCCTACAAGAGCAATGGCTGCGTTCGATACAGACGCTCTGGAAGCCATGCAAAACGACCAGAAACAGCCTGTTGAAACAAGAAACGGGGTAGTCAATATCTACCAGAAGCCTGCTGTTGGAAAGCGGTATGCGGCTGGAACGGACACTTCACACGGAACAGGGGGAGATTATGCAACTACTGCTGTCATTGACGTGGAAACTGGTTACGTGGTTGCCGATGTGGATTCTAAAACGCTTGCTCCCGAACATCTCGCTCAAGAATCTGTTCGCCTTTTGGAAGAATACGGAAATCCAATATGGGCAATCGAAGACAACGACTGGGGACAACTCACAATTGATAAAGCCCGTGACCTCAAATATCCACGTCTTTACGAAAGACGGAACCCCAACGGTCAGCCTTCAGGACGGGTGGGTTGGCATACGGATTCCAGATCGCGCCCGTTACTTTGGGGAGAACTTATCGAAGCTGTTAGGGAAAGGCTGATAACGATTCCGTCACAAAACGGACAATCGCAGTTTTCTACCGTTATTCGTAATCCAGATAAAGACGGTCGTATCGAAGCAATGGTCGGAACACATGATGACTATCCGATGGCAGTTGGGTTAGCATGGCAGATGCGAAAAGAAGCGTACCGGCGTGATTCCAAGATAAAAGTCGTAACTCGCGCCGAACGACTAAGGCGACTGGGTAAACTTTAAATGGCAGCATCTAAGCGAGATCAAGCAAAAATCCAGAAAATCCTTGAAAGGGTCGACCGCAAGGAACAAGTTTTCCTGAAGCGTACCGAAATCATGGATGACGAGTACGCTTGGGGCTGGAAGAATGTCCGCTTCAACCCGCCTGCCATCGAAGGAATCCCGCAAAAAGATGCTGTAACCACCAATTTTCCTAAAATTCTCGCCCGAAAAGTTTCCAATCTTGTAGGCTTTGCTGATCGAATTATTCGTGTAGAAGATGACGCGGATAATCAGGAGTTTCGTGACCAGAACAACGCCACTGAACGACTTGCAATCGGAATGTTGGAGAACTCAGATAAACGACTGCTGAACTCTGGCATGAAAGGTTCTGTTCAGGGAATGAACGGGTGGTTTGCCACTGTTCGTGGAGGATGGATCGCCTCTCGTGCGTTGCTTATCAAAGACTCTAAAGGCAACACAATCGAGGATATTGAGCCAATTGACCCCCGAAATATCGTTTTCGAAAAGGGCAAAGGCGAACCACTCTGGGCAGCTATCGTTACACAGCGTTCCAAACAAGATATTCGTGACGAATACCCGAATTTTATTTTTGATTCCGAAGACCCAGTACGAAACGTAGAAGACGATAACGATGAAAATGTGCGTGTCGTGGACTATTACTGGAAAGGAACCAAACGTGACGGTAAAGGCATGGAAGGCAAGTACCTGAATGCCGTTGTAATTAATAACCAGTTCGCTAAAAAACCGACAGACACTCACGCAGAAAAGTTCCCTGTCATTATTCGTTTGATTGGCAATAACCCCGGCGTAATGAATTACACGCTCAAGGACGATATTGAGGGCGTTCGAGAGATTCCCGGTTTGGAAGACGTAGGTGACAGCGTGTTTGCCGCTCTCAAGCACACCAAGCCACAAGTAGATCGGCTTGCTTCCTACCGCATGGCTCTTACTGCCAAGGCTGTTCAGGGAACCATGAAGGTTTACAGCCGTGACGGAACCAAGGAACTTGACCAAGACCCGTTCGAGTCTGGTGCTGAACTCAATCTTTCACGAGACAACCAGGAAGATGTTGATCTCGTTCCAATCGCTCAACTTACAGCCGACACAGCGCAACTTGAAGCTGAACTTCGACTCGATGAAGCCAACGCTGGTTTGTCTGAACCGGCACTTGGTAGAACAAACTCCCCTGTTTCGGGTGCAGCACTCCAGATTCTCACTCAGGCAGACGCAGAAGTTGTTTCACCGTACATCAAAGCTGTTGAGTCACTCATGCTTGGTTGTCTTGAAGCGTTGCTTGCTCAATACGAAACAGGTAAATACAAGACGATTCACGTTCGCGGCAAGACTCACAACGATATTCCGTTCAACCGCCCGATTGCTCCAGATGACATCAAGAATCACAACCGACTTAGCGTAGAACTTGTTCAGGTTCAACCACACGACGATGTTGCACTCTGGCAGGCAGCACAACTTGCTTCTACCCCAGACGCACAAGGCATGTCTCTTGTGTCCAAGCAGTACGCCGCAACAAAGATTGCTCGTGTTCAGGACTATGATCTCGAGAAAACACGCATGTTTGCTGCACAGGCAAGAATGTCCAGCCCTGCTGCAATGTGGTTGACGCAACTTGAAGCTGCACACAGAACTGGCGATCCGAACGTAGTTGCCTTTGTAGAGCAGGAACTACAGCGTGAATTGGAAAAACGTGAGATGGAAGATATCGCCATGCGAGCAGCGTTTATGCAGCAGTTCGCTCAAGACCCCACACAGGCAGCAGCAGGCGGTATGGGCGGTGGAATGCCACAAGGCGCACCTAACGGTGCTTCTGTTCAAGCAGACCCACTATCTGCTACAGTACCAATAGACTCAGCATTATTTGCTCAAGCCGGTCGACCAGGCGTGAGCCGAGAGCCTTCACCGGATGCGGGCTTCAACACAACAGCACCAAGGAATGGTGCAGAAGCAGCAGGCTTAGAGCCAAACGTATAGAGATTTCACAATGCGATCATTCATTATTTGGGTACAGGGTTCAGATGGCTCACGAAGGTGGGCAACTATTCAGGCTTCGAGTGCACAAGATGCGCGAAATCGCGTTGAATTGTCTGGGCTTAATTATATCCCTATCGCTGTTTACGACGATGTTGACATTGCTGAAAGTCATAATCCCGATGAATATGCAAACATAAATGCAGGGTCAGGCACATCGTTTGGAACACTACCTATGCTGCCTGCGTTTGGCGGCGGTGGCGGTGGCGGTGGGTTTACTGGACCAGATGTTGAAGCAGACCCAGAAAAATATGAGTTCGGTCCTTCTTTTCTGCGTGCACTTAGAGGACGTGGAATCAATATCGGTCCCGGTGGTGGACTTCTTGGATCGCAAATACGTGAAGCCCAACAACCTCTGTTTTCTCGATTTTACGGATCAACAGTATTGAGCCCAGGTTCAGAATATGGAGTTGATGTTGGAAAAGACGAAAAATCGTTTGCAAATTTCATTGCTAATCAGCAAGGTCAAAATCTTCTTGGCAGAGGCGGTGCACAACAGGCGCGTAACTTGCTAAATAAAGCGATGGGTTTTACGAGTTTTGGTCAAGATGAACTTCCATCTCTTCTTGCTGGTAGTTTTCTAAATCCTGCAACTACTGATCAGGGTGAGCAACTCGCAAATATTGCTCGTGAAGCAGGTCGTCAGCGTTTTGGTTCGCTTGCTCGGTTCTTGCCGTCATCATGGGACCTTACGCAAGATTACCTTTCACAAGAAGAGCCAGGTAGAGGCACGTTTGCAAACTTCTTGAACCGGAGAATCTTTGGGTAAATGGTTCAGCCGTTAGACATTTTTGACATCCTCTCGGATACCAGAGAGGGTCGCCAGATTGGTTTTCAGAGCATTCTGGATAGGCTTTCACGCCAGCAACGATCACCTGTAACCCAGTTTAACCGTCCGTTTGTAAGTAACTTATTTCCGTCAATTGAGAACGAGTTCTTTGGAGCACTTGGAAGTAGGGTTGCTGAAGGGCAAGAGCCGATTACGTTTACTGATTTCTTGAATAACGACTTTGATTTACAGCGACGTATCAGGCGCACACCATCACAACAGATCGGCACTGGCACTTCTCGCTTGCGCTCACCAGCACGCTTCTTGTTTAACTTTTAAGGAGGCGACATGACACAACCTCCTTTTTCTGGCAACAACTTCCGTGACCAGATAGACAGCGTTGCTCGTAATCTCACTGGTGGCGCGTTTCGACTTAAGCGGGATGACCCAGAAGCACCAAACAAATTCATGGACTTCGTTGCTCAATCCGAGCAAGAGTTCATGCAGGTGCAACCACAAATGCAGGGCATCGTAAGCCCAACTGATCCACGAGGCACGTTGCAGCCCCGACCGCAAGCAGCACAGCCTACACAGGCTGTAGATGTTCAGCCCCCGGCTCCTCCCAGAAGCACGAATATCATAGGGCAGACAATAGGACGAGGTATTGGACCTGTTGCAAGTGAAGTAGGCAGAGGCACAGGAGCG
>Ga0080013_1001068_pt1 | contig 37257 bp, 54 predicted proteins | sample ETNvirenome_6_85_FD_69236 | JGI IMG/M metagenome (GOLD analysis project Ga0080013, IMG submission 69236) | Marine viral communities from the Pacific Ocean - ETNP_6_85 (SPADES assembly) (version 2) | ecosystem: Environmental > Aquatic > Marine > Oceanic | place: Pacific Ocean | collected 2013-06-19
GGATAAGATGGTTGGAGAACCGCACAAACAACGTCCTGACACTGACAATGTTGTCAAAGGAATCCAAGATTCATTACTGCCAGAGGACTGTAAGGTCTGGCACATTGAAGCAAAGAAGTTCTGGTCAGTAGAAGGAGCAATAGTAATTGAAAATAAATAAAGAAATACTCTGGCTTGCAGAGAAACGTATTGAAGATATTCCAATCCTTAAAAATTCAATACGAGGTAAAGAAGCAAATCTAATCGGATCAATTGGAGAAGTCCTCTTTGAGAAGTTCATCCAAGAGCAGGGACTTTCTCTGGAGAAAGAAGAAGGTGAGCAGGAGAAATACAATCACGATTATGTGATTGAAGGGAAGTTCACAGTGGATGTGAAGACTAAGGAAAGGAGTGTCAAACCTAAATCTTATTATGACTGCACAGTAGCACAGGAAAGTCTGGATCATCAGAAACCAGACTTTTTTTACTTTATATCCTTATTGAAGAAAGGAGGAATTTTCACTGAAGGATTTATGTTAGGAGGAATAGATTTGGAAACACTGTTTGAGAAAGGAGAGCATTGGGGAGCAGGAGAAATTGATGCTAGAAATGGCAAACGTATCAGAGTCGATTGCGTCAGTATCGAAATCAAGGACTTAATCGGTAACGATGATTTTATCAACACACTTAAAGGAGAGAGTGATGGAGCAGATAGATGACCAAGAGAATATAAGGAGACTCATGGTAGGAATCAAAAATCGAGGTTCTCAAGTTCATAGAGTCAAAACGAAATACAACCGGAATAAGGAGAAACTTATGGAGACAGTGAGGAGTCAATCGGAAATGATGAATAAGATTCGTGAATCTACGTACAAACCTGAAGCTGATCAAGAGATTCGCAATCAAGGAATTGGTGGATCAGATGCTTCAATCATAATGGGACTGAACCCATTTAAGAATCAAGTCGAACTCTGGGAGGAGAAGACAGGGTTAAAGATACCTCCTGACCTGAGTGATATTGAAAAGATCATGTGGGGCAACTTACTGGAAGACATTATTGCAAAAGAGTATGCAAGGAGAACTGGCAATAAAGTACGTAATGTCAATCGCACCTACCACCATAAAGAGTATCCAATCCTGCAGGGGCATATTGATAAGAAGATTGAGGGGGAGAACGCAGGGGTCGAGATCAAGAACGTAGGTCTTAGGCAAGCAAAGTATTGGAATAAAAGACCTCCTATATATTATGAATATCAAGTCCTCCATTACTTAGCAATTACAGGGTTTGATTTTTTTGATGTGGTTGCTCTGGTTGGGGGTCAGGAACTAATGATTCACACGATACATAGAGATGAAGAAAAGATTGATGAGTTGGTACAGAAGGAACTTGTCTTCTGGAATGAATGTGTCGTTAAGAAAATTCCACCTATGCCTGAGACAACAGGTGAGACTGCATCCCTGTTCCCTATAGGTGAAGTCGATAAGGTTGCATACCTCCCAACTGAGATGAATCATGTCGTGGAGGAATACCATAATGAAAATGAAATATACAAAGCGTCTGGCAAAAGACTAGATGTTTTAAAAACTCAACTTCAGAATGCCATGAAAGATGCGTCTGTTATGGAGGATTCTGAGGGAGAAAGAGTAGCTACATGGGCTACTCAAACAAGGTCTAGTTTAGACCAGAAACAGATGAAGATTGATGAACCTAAACTCTGCGAAAAGTATTTGAAAGAGTCCACGTTCAGACGGTTTTCAGTAACTTCCAAAAAGGAGAGTGATGAGTGAAAGCAAAATAACTCTTGAGAGTATAGTCAAGGGGAAACAGGAAAAACCAATTCGTCAGGTTATCTACGGATTGGACGGAGTGGGGAAGTCCCACTATATGTGCAATGCAGACGGAGTAATAGTCTTAGCAGTGGAGGATGGAGTCTCTGAATACGATGTTCCGTCAATTCCTTTATATGAAAAGGATACGACATTCTTAGACATCGTTGATGCACAACGATTGATTTATTCCAATCATAAGAAACTGAATCTAAAAACAGTTGGAGTCGATTCACTAGACAGACTTGAGGAAAAGATTTTTGCTCACGTTTGTAAAACGAACAAGGTGGATTCGATTGAGCAGATGGGATGGGGCAAAGGTTATGTAATGGCCTTGAGTCATTGGCATACATTTTTGTCAGGTCTGGATTCATTAAGAGCATTAGGTCTTGACATAATCTTAATTGCTCATTCACAGATAGTGAAAATAGACGATCCAACAACTGAAGCCTATGATCGGCATGACCTTAAACTAGATAAGCGAGTAAGAGGTATGGTCAGGGAATGGGCCGATTTTGTAAGTCATGTCCAGTTTGAAATTCATTCCTTTAAAGCTGGAGAGAAGTTCGGTCAATCTGTTTATAAGGCATCCTCCACTGGTAACAGGATAATGCACACCGTCCAGCAACCAGCGTTTGAAGCTAAAAGCAGGGTGTCAATTCCAAGTCCGATTGCACTGGATTGGAAAACTTTTAAACAAGAAATAGCAAAAGCTAGGAAAGGGTAATATGTTTTTTGATAGTACACAAATACAAAGTAATGAAATATCTTCAAATTTTGGGGCAATCCCTGAAGGTAAATACTTAGTCCATATTTCTGAGACTGAGGAGAAAATATCGGGGGCAGGAAATAAGTACCTGAAGATGCACCTCCAAATCCTAGAGGGTGATTATAAGAATCGCATACTCTGGGACATCGTGAATCTCTGGCATCCGAAAGATAATGTCAGGGAGATTGCAGAGCAGACAATGAAAAGTATCTGCAATGCAGTTAATGTCCTGAAGCCTGAACACCCAGAAGAACTCCATCACAAACCCCTCAGAGTATCTGTCTCACTGGAAGATGATTCTCAGTATGGTGAGCAGAACAGAATAAAGAAGTACCTGCCTAACTCTGTTGGAGCATCCTCAAAGGCACAGGTGGAGAATATTTTATCACTCCCAAAGCGAGGTGGTGAAGCACCTCCACAAAGTACAGAAGCAACTTCTGACGATATTCCTTTTTAGATGCCAGAAGTAAAAATTAAAACGTGCTTGATCTGCGAGGAGACATATAGCACTACTCAGTTTGCTACCCAGAAATATTGCGGTAGGAAATGTAAGGAGAAGGCACGTTACATTCAAGCCATAAAAAAACAATTACCAAAGAAAGGGGGTTACTCTCGTTCAACCTATATTCGTGTCTGGATGAAGTCTAGGCAGAATGCAGGGTTCAATGACAAGAATCCCTTTACTGCAAATTGCACTTATTGTGGAAGGTCATTATCCATTGATGATAAGTTCTGCTTAGATCACATAATACCTAGAAGCAAGTTGAAGGATTTAGCAGTGAAAGAAGAAAGCAACCTTTGTATTTCATGCCCTGAATGTAACCAAGCAAAGGGGAGTATGACACTTGAAGAATTTACAGGAGAAAATGGACGCAAGACTGAATGAGGATACGAATTTACTGGAAATGAAAAAGGAACTGACTAAAGAAGGTTGTCAGGAAATTATACGCTTTGCTAAGTCATGGGACAAAGCAGAAGTGGAGGGAGAAGACAAAATCAGACAGAGTAAAATCTTCTGGACAAACGAGCAATGGATTATTGATCTTGTCTGGAAGTATATGGAAAGTTATAACGAGGTCACTGGATTGAATTATGACATTTCTGGAGTTGAAGCAATACAGATTACTAAATACGAAAAAGGGGATTACTACGATTTTCACATTGATGGTAAAGGTTCACACAAGAATACTGTCAATGGAACAGTCAGGAAAATCTCACTCGCCATACAACTCAATGATGATTATGAGGGTGGGGATTTTCAGGTTGCTCTATTTAAAGGAGGTAAAGTCATTCTTGAGACTATGGAGAAAGGGTTAGGAACTATAATTGTGTTCCCCTCCATACTAGAGCATTGTGTTACTCCTGTAACATCTGGAACTAGATATTCATTAGTTGCATGGTTTGTCGGAGTTCCATTCAAATGAATAAATACGAGAAGGAAGTTCAGGCAAATGAAAAGAGAGTTGAGGCTGGACTTGAATATGAAAAATGGAGAAAGGAAAAAGCAAAGGAAGGATATTTGTGCTATTTAGCATATATGAAGATTAGGAAAAAATAATTAGGAGAGAAATGGAGATCAGTTTTTTTAAATCAGCAATGGCAAAGAAAAATGCGCTGATTGATACAGATGAGTTTTTTGAGGATATAAGAACAGGGAGATGGGAGTCAGAAATTTCTGCACTCAGGGGTTGTTTAGCAAATTCTGGAAAAGATGTCTATAACAAGAAAAAGAAACTCCTGAATGCAGTAACCCTTTCTGGAAATTTTAATGGCAGGACTGAATTGATCGAATACTCAGGATTGATTCAGGGAGATATAGATAATGTAGAAAATCCAGAAAAGTTGAGGGATATAATTGCTCTTGACCCCCATGTGAGAGCATCCTTCATTTCGCCTTCAGGAAAGGGGGTTAAGGTCGCAATTTGTGTAGTCCCTGACCCTGAACGTCATAAAGATTCTTTCGTTGCAATACAGACCTATTTTAAAGACAAATTCAGTGTTGAACTGGACAAATCCTGCAAAGATATAGCAAGATTGCTCTTTATTTCACATGATCCAGAAATAAAGGGAAATGAGGACTGTATACCAATAGAAATTCCCCAAGAAAGTACCCCCTTTTTCGATGCAACTAAAGTCTTGAATGATCCAGAAAAATCGGATTACGAAAAAGCTGAAGTTGCACTCCAGAATATCTCTCCTGAAGATTATGATACATGGTTTAAAGTCGGTTGCTCATTAAAAGCATTACTTGGAGAATCCGGTTTCCCTTTATGGGATTCATGGAGCAGTAAAAGTTCCAAGTATAATCCAACTGAAATGCGATATAAATGGAATACCATTTCTCAGGAGGGTGGAGTAACTGGCGGAACTGTTATGCAACACTTTGATTTTGGTGCAGTCGAAATGGTTCCACGACCAAGAAGTGAACCTAAAAAAATTCCTGAGAAAAAAGTCGAGAAATTGACTGAAGAAATGTGTTACCCAATCGGCTTTGTGGGGGAGATGGTAAAGTTCATTTGCAAAAACTCACGATACCCCCAACCTACTCTTGCACTCCCTGCAACTCTAGCCTTTACTGCAACCCTGCTAGGCAGGAAAGTCTGTACTGAAGATGATATAAGACCAAACATATATACTGTAGGAATCGGACGTACTGGAATCGGAAAAGAATCTGCAAGAGCAATCATAAAAAGAATGTTTTCAGATATAGGTGTGCAAGGTTTTGGTTCAGAGAAAGTTTCCTCCAGAACTGCTATTGAAAGAGTTCTCTCTGCAACTCCCTCCGCTTTATTCCTGTTCGATGAGTTTGGCAAATACGTTCAGTCTATTCTAGGTGAAAGGTCTGCAGGTCATGTTCGTGATGTTATGACTGCACTAATGGAACTATACACTTCAAGTTCCTCAATGTTTTATGGAACCGATAAAGCAAATGCGAGAGAGAATCCAAGATTCCAAATTTCCCAACCTCATCCTAATATCTATGGAACCACAACCAGCGAAACCTTTTGGGATGGACTCACCCATACTGCTGTTCGTGATGGAAGTCTAAATAGATTCTTGATATTCACTGCGCCAGATTCCAGACCTAAAAGACAAATGGCTTTACGCTTTACAGAATTTCCTTACGAATTAAAACAACATATTGTACGTATGTCCAACCTGACGGAGAATATAAGAATTTCCTCAAAAGGCAGAGAGTACGATCCAACAAAATTCCTTGACCATTTTGGTGAAGAAGTAAATTCCTCAACCATTTGTCAGCAAATCATAGATAAAGATTTTGGTGAATTATTCACTGACCCTGAACCTATGATTATTAGTTACTCTGAAGAAAGTCTGGATATATTTGACAAATTTGAAGATGAAGCACTCGACAAAGCAGATAAGCCAACCACTACTGCATCTATGTGGGTTCGTGCAAGTGAGCATTCTAAAAAGATTGCCTTGATCTTAACTGCGTCAAACTTCCTCCAAGTAATTCCTCCAGAGATTGCAAGGTACTCTACAAAACTGGTTTCTATTCTAATGAGAAATGCAGTCAGGGAAATAATTAAGAACCTTGCAGATAACTATGCAGAAAAAGAGTCTAAAAGAGTCGAGCAGATTATTCGTGATTGTAAAAATGGCATCACGCTTTCTGACTTGACTAGAAAGACTCGCTTTCTAAAGAGTCGTAACGTCAGGAAAAATATTATAGAAGATTTGTATGAAGCAGAAATCCTAAACGTGGAAAGTCGTGAGTCTGGAAATGGGAAACTCACGACATATTATTTTGTTGATTAGGCTTTAGGGACACCCCAACTTCTCAACATCTCAGATTGCTTCTCCTCTAACTTACTTGGGGGTACTCCAAAAGAATCTGCCTTTATAGCTTTGTGAATTTTCTTGAAAGCAGAGTCTAACGCATTGTAATATCTTTTGCCCCCATTGATTTGTTGGGTATCATGATCCCAAGTTCCGGTATATTCTTGGGACATTTGCGCAATTGCATCCATAGCACATTCTGCTTCTTTTCTGGTCAGCTTAACTGTTATCATACTCCCTCCAATTTTTGAGTTTCACGTTCAATAGTTTCTCTGATTGCTTTCTCAAAGAAACCTGTTGCGGTTATCTTGTAACCAGTTTTTTCTTCATAATACTTCACAAAAGAATCTACTTGTTCCTTTGTCTCTATCCGCACTGTTAAGACAGTGCGTTTTTCTTTAGGCATTTTCCTCCTCCTTTACTTCTTCAGTTTCAGATTTGTAAAGATTTTCATATCTGGCTTTCTTTTCCTGCCAGACTTTAGAATTTTTTTCTGCTTCTAATTCAGCATCCATTTCTTCTTCTTCTGTTAAATCGTAATTGATAACTTCAAAAGAAACTCTGTGCTTGAATAAAAATTCTGTAACCTCATGGAAAGATTTCCTGTCAAATCCGATAGTATAGGAAAGAACAGTTCCGTCAGGCATTATTCTCCATTTCTCCCAAGCCTCCTTTTTCTCATCAGTTTCAGGGGGTAAAGAATTAAACTTATCATAAGCCTTCCGATTGGCTTTTCGTATGGGACATTTTTCATTATATGTCGGAAATGCCCAATCTGTACCTTTAATACTAACTTCAAGCATATTTGCGATTGTCTTGGCCTCAACTGCTCGCCAAGAATTTTTCTCAACCTTTTCTGCATCTAGTAAAATTTCCATATTCTCTCCTTTTATTGTGTTTCAACCCAGATTATTTTTTCACAGTCAATGCACCATGCATCACCATCTAATTCATGGGGGTCTGGAAAATCCTGCATACCATCCTGAGTTTTCCAAGATGGAATCAAAAGTTCCTTGCTCCCACAATCCTCACATTTAAAATTAGTTTTTTCACTCATACTTCCTCCTTTTTAGAGTCTACTGAAGGCAGGTAAATTCCTACCATCCAAGACACTCCTGAGAATGCCTTGAAGTTAGGGATTTACTTTAAATAAATTTCATAATCTTGTTGAAGAAATTCAGGGTCTTTTAAGTAATCGGAGATTAATACTTTAACAACGATTTCCCTCATTTCCCTTTCTTTCATTTTATCTGCCTTTAAATTTGCAACAGCAATCCTTTTCCATATTTTATGTTCGTTTGCATTCATACTTCCTCCTCTATTTTATGGTTAATCCAAGCAAGTGCTTGCTTTCTGGTTTTACCTGTAAATCCTAAATTCCTGCACCCTTTTAAAGTCATTGCGCCAGTTCCACCTGTTGCAAAGTCAGGAATTTTTAACTCTAATTTTAATCTTGATCTGATAATCAAGAGTTGGGCTTTTGGGATTTGATCCCCTGTTAAAATGGTCATACTTCCTCCCCTTTTTTGGTTATTTTATAGCCTATAGCCTTGTAAAGTTCTAGGAATACAGTTCCGCAATCCTCACAGACTCTTTCATATTCATCTGGCATAAAGTAGTTACCAGATTCTACATTTTGCCCTCTACAAACTGGACAGCAAAATTCCCCTGCTAACCACTCTTTTTGTTTCATACGTTTCATATTCTCTCCGCTTTTTTGGTTCTAAATTTTGAATCTAAAATTCCTCTCGCTTTTTGGATTCTGCTTCCAAAAATTCCTCAAGAGTTTCAGATTCAGTTTCAAGTTCCTGCCAATCCAGCAGGTCTTCTATAATGTCATCAGACATAAATACCTTTATTGGTTAATTAATGCAAAGATATTATTTATATTTCATTTTCTGCAAAAAGAATCTTAAACTCTGTTTGCGTTAATTTGCGTTGGTAGGGTTTCCCATAGCGGTGCATTGTTTCAACTAATACATATTCACCATCCAACTTCGCAAAATTTGCGTGGTTTTGATCTTGGGAAACAGATATTAATTTCCAATTATACTTGTTAAGTTCCATCTTTATTTCCTGTTAAAGTTTACTTGCGGTAAGTTAATTCCTACCATAAAAGCCACTTGAGGAAATGGCTTTTAGTTAGGAACTAATTTGATAAATACTTATTGCAATAAATTTGCTCCGCTTTTGTTAGAGGTTTATCCAAAATTCCTTCCGGATCGTTTGCAAATATAGCCTCTAAAATTGCGTTGCTTTTTGCCTTTTTTGCCTCCGCAGTTCCTTTGTTTAAGTTATTTTTATATTCAGTTTCAATTTTATCTAATACTTTTTGAAATTCCATATTTACCTATTAATTAAGGGTTACTTGTGATAAGTTAATTCTTATCAGCAAAGCCACTTTTTCAAATGGCTTTGAGTTAGGAACTAAACTTCTAATTCTTTAGTTTGCTCTAAGTTAAAGACTGAATACTTTTTTAAGACGCTTTTAGTTTTCTCTTTACCTTTATCATCAAGCAAGACTGCCTCACCATCTTTTAAAAACTTCTTAACTGGCTTGCAGATTCTTACGCCTTTTTCGCCTTTTTGCACCATCCGATTTGCAGACTTAAATTGCATAAAAGTTGCCCATTGATTTGAGTTATACTCTTTGTCTTCAAACTGTGCGGTCAAGAAGTCTTGATTCTTGCCGTTGTACTCTTTTTGAGTTATGTAATTTATTTGCATCTTGTACCTATTAATTAAGGTTTACTTGTTGGCAGATTAATTTCCACCTAACAAGCCACTTGTTAAAATGGCTTGATACTGGAAACTAATTGACTTTAAAAGCGTAGTATTTCCCTATTTCATGTTCGCAGTGGTCATAATGCGCAAAGTGGTGTCCGTAAGTGTCTTCTTGCACATATCGCCTTTGTAGTTCCTCTAATTTGCCACTCCTAAGAATCATTATTCCAATGGCCTCATAACAATCCTTTTTTTGCATTTCATCAATTATTTCTTGGTCAATCTCTAAAATTTCAGCTAAAAACCAAGAATTGAAACAGCCCATTAAATAACCATCATCACCTATTTCGTTTTGCTGTATTTCGTCAATTTCGTCTTGGTGGATAAATCTGTAATTCTCAATTTCAAAATCATCTACTTTAAGACTGATTGACATAACTGCTTCTTTCCACTCATCACCTACTAACTGTTTAACTTCTTTTATTTCTGAGAATTTCATCTTGTACCTTTTATTAGAATTTACTTAATGGTGAATTAATTTCCACCAGCAAACCCTCCGGAGAGGGTTTAAGCTGGAAACTATATTTTTACACCATGCCCATTTTCACAGATCAAAAAACACTTAGTAGAAAGAGTATCAAACCAACTCTTTTGCTCTGGATGGGAATTGTTTTTGAATTGGAGTTTTACGTTAATCCATGAACCAATTTGATTTTTGGTTTTATAATCTTGACAAATCCTGTCAATATTGGTTGGGTCTGATACTCCCTTGTCTAAAATAAAAGCTAACTCTCTTTTATTAAGAAGAAGTAAAAACGCATTAAAAGGGTTATAGAATCCTTCCCAGTATTGCTTGCTGTCTTCAACTTCCATTAAATCAAAATCAATTTGCTTTCTTGCTCTGTGTTTTGCTTGGAATTTAATTGACTCTCTTTCTTCTCTATTCATCTTGTTCCTTTATTAGGGTTAATATTAACTTAATTAAACTGTATTAATAATAATACAAAATACACACCTTGTCAAGTAAATAATGAATAATAATGTAAATAAATTAAAATAATTTATTATTACTTAAAACAGATAATTCTTGTATTTATATAAATGTTAATTAATACATATACAGTGTTGTGTAAGACAAGTAAATATTATAGGTACAATCATATTCAGGTAAGTCTCTTTTTCGCTTAGAGGGGGGTTTTAAAGACAAAAATTTGAAGGAAATGCCAAAAAAAATTGAGGAAATAACAGGAACTTGTAAAGTTTACGTTAAAGCAAAACGTTGCGTAAAGTGCTGATTTTATTAGGATAATAGGGGTATTATTAGATATGAATATACAAAAACAAGGGGGTCACTTTCTTGGGGCTAGTATTTATCTTTTATTGTTTATCAGTAATAATAGTAATATATTAAAATTAAATATATAATAATATCAGTTAGTTAAGTTTTGTTGCATGACGTGTAGAATAAGATAAAGGATAATAATTACAGTTAGTTATAAGTATTTTTTAAATAAAGATTATTATTGCTATATATGGAGTTGTTTATTTTGGTTGTCAGAAAGTGACCCCCTTGAAACTTGATATATTAAGGTGATAACTGGTTACTATATATAATGAAAACAAGGATTAACGAAAGGTTTTCACTTAACGTAAAATTTACAAGTTCCTACAATTTCCTATTAATGGAGTGTTTTAATATGGCTGGACGGAAGAAAACGAAGATAAGAAAAGATGCTCAAGAGCTAAAATTGGCAGAAAGTAATACGGAGTTCTGGGATAAATTATTTATTGCAATAGGTGCGGAGGGTTTGAGTTTGTCGGAGTTCTGCAAACTGGAAAACGTGGAATATAACAAGGTGAGTTGGAGACTCAAACGGTCTGAAGACTTGTCGCAATTGTACAGGCAAGCGCGAGAAAATAGAGCAAGTATCCACGCTGAACGAATAGCGGATTTATCGGAAGAAGTTTTGCGGAACCCGAAAGACGCAAACGCTTATAAGATAAGTATTGATAGCAAGAAATGGCTCGCTTCAGTCATGGACAGAGCTACGTTTGGCGAGAAGATAGATCAAACTGTTTCAGTCGATATTAATTTGAACGCTACATATTTAGACCAGCTTAAAAACTTGATGACTGATAAGCCAAAAATTATAGGTGAAAGTAAAAAAGAATGCGAAACGATAGAACACAAGGCTTAAGTGTATGTATTCATTCAATAAAAATGTGATTAGTTATCATATTCAAGCAAAAAAGTGGTATTTTCTCAGATTTTTCGATTTTTTTTGACCCCCCCTGTTTATATTTTGGGAGGCTTGTCATGGCTAACCTTTACACCTGTCAAACCCCACACCCCAAATTTTTTTAATTTTTTTTCTGAAAAACATTTTTTATGAATCAGCAAGAACAATTAGCAAAAGCATTTTCACAATTCCAACTCCGCTACATCAACGACCCTGTATCTTTTGTTAAGGACGTACTCAAGTTGACTCCTGACACATGGCAGGAACAGGTTTTAAATTGGGTAGCACATGGTGAGCGCAGAATATCGGTACGCTCTGGACATGGAGTGGGAAAATCATCATGTGCCTCATGGTTAATGATTTGGCATCAGCTAACTCGCTTTCCCCAGAAGACGGTTGTTACAGCACCGTCGCATTCTCAGTTACATGACGCATTAGGAGCAGAGGTTCGCAAGTGGATCACGGTATTACCGGACGTATTGAAGGATCAGTTGGAGGTATTCACTGACCAGATACGTTTAAAGGCATCTCCATCAGAGTCTTTCATCAGCTTCAGGGTATCCAGACCGGAGAAGGGTAGTGCTGAAGCCTTACAGGGAGTCCATAGTGACCATGTTTTACTTGTAGTGGATGAAGCGTCTGGAATAAATGACGCAATTTTTGAAGCGAGTGCAGGTTCGATGTCAGGTGAGAACGCAACCACCATTTTATTGGGGAATCCGGTACGTGGTCAGGGGTTCTTTTATGACACACACAACAAGTTGAGTAAGAACTGGAAGACCCTGCGTGTTAATTGTGAGGATTCAGACCGTGTATCGTCTGACTTTGTACAGGACATTGCGGATCGTTACGGAGAGTCGAGCAATCAGTTTAGGGTGAGGGTATCTGGTGAGTTCCCATTAGCAGATGATGACGCAATTATACCACGACATTTAGTTGAATCAGCAGTTGCGAGGGATGTGGAGGGTACTGGAGGAGCAGTTACTATTGGAGTTGATGTTGCGAGGTATGGATCAGACGCATCTGCCATTTGTTTGAGGCAGGGGAACATGATATTGGGGGATGGGGTAAAGACGAAGCGTGGATTGAACACTATGCAGGTAGTTGGTTGGGTGAGGAGTGAGATAGAGGAGTTAAAGAAGAAGAATTTAGAGATTGGAGACATTTGTATAGACAGTATTGGTTTAGGAGCAGGAGTGGTGGATCGTTTATTAGAGGAGGGAGTAGATGTACGTGGAATTAATGTAGGAGAAGCCCCTTCTATAGCAGGAAACTATCTTAATTTACGTACTGAGTTATGGGAAAAGTGCAGATCATGGTTTGAGGAGTTGGATGTAGTGATTCCGAATGATGAGGGTTTGATTATGGAGTTATGTTCGGTTGGCTACGGATTTTCTTCAACAGGAAAGACTAAAGTTGAGTCGAAGGATGAGATAAGGAAGCGTTTAGGGAGTTCACCTGACTCAGCAGACGCATTAATCTTGACATTTGCGAGTTATGCGAGTCGGAATGCGTCGAAGTCATGGTCTAAGCCTTTAATACGTGAAATAAAAGGAATTGTTTGAGTTTTATCTTGATCCAGCCTTGTTTTTCAGTGAGATTGACTTGTAATTACGGAACCTTCTCTTAAAAATCATGGCTTTAACAGACGCAGAAGTACGAGAGCAGACAGCAGAACTGGAAGCAGAGCAGATTAGGCTCGCTGGTGATACTGCAATGGACATTACTGAACTGGAGGGTATAGTCGCTGGTCTTATAGAAGAAGCAGTTGACTATATTGATCTCTCTGAAGCCCCAGATCGCATTGTAGCGAGTGATTACTTCAATGGTAGACCATTTGGTAATGAGGAGGATGGACGCTCTCAGGTAGTCTCCAGAGATGTCAGAGATACTATTGCTCTGATGATGCCTCAGATTATGAGGACATTTTTTGGTACACAGAGAGTTGTAGAGTACCAACCACGCTTTCCAGAAGATGTACCAAATTCTGAACAAGCTAGTGATTACGTCAATCAAGTTGTCTTAGGTGCAGACAATCCAACCTCCTTCCAGACTTTCTACTCTATTATAAAGGATGCTCTTGTAAAGAGGGTCGGAATTGCAAAAGTTGATTGGGAGAGAAGGGAAGAAGTCGAGCATGAGGAGTATACAGGGTTAGACGATCAAGCATTACAAGCACTTATGTCTGACCCTGACATTGAAGGGTCTTCAATAGAGTCGTATCCAGACCCTAACTTTGTACCGCAAACACAACCTTCAACTGAGGGCAACTCTCCAACCGAAGCAGGACAAGCGCAACCTCAGAACATGGAAGTTCCGCAGTTGCATGATGTCGTGATTCGGAGGCTTTCGGTTGAAGGTTCAGTTGTATTTGATGCACTACCTCCAGAGGAGTTTTTGATAGACAGGAGAGCAAAATCTGTTGAAGATGCGTCAATAGTTGCACACAGAAGGTATCTCACAGTCAGTGAACTCGTAAGTATGGGTTATGACTATGATGAGATGCTGGATTTAGCAGGAGATGACGATGAATTTGACACGAATATGGAGTATCTCTCAAGACACCCTCTGGGGAGTTACTCTGACACTGACGAAGGTGGAGAAGCGAATCGCAAGGTCTTATATATTGAAGCGTATGCAAAAGTGGATTTCTCCGGTTCTGGAATTACTTCGCTCCGTAGGTTTTGCTGTGCTGGTAATCACCATAAGTTGTTACACCATAGTCCGGTTGCTGATATACCATTTGTGGTCTTTTCTGGCTATCCAGAACCGCATTTTTGGAGGGGAGCATCAGTAACAGACCTGACAATGGATGTCCAACTGGTGAAGTCGAGTATTCTACGGAATATGTTGGATTCTCTCGCAAAAGCAATCCATCCAGACACAGCAATTATTGAAGGACAGGTCAATATTGACGATGCTCTTTCTAATAAGGTTGGAAAACTTATAAGAACGAGATCAGCAGGTGCAATTCAGGAGTTGAATAAGTCCTTCAATGGTAAGGAAGCATTTCCGATGCTGGATTACATGGATCGGATGAAGGAAGACCGCACTGGAATGAGCAAAGCATCTATGGGTCTTGATCCAGATGCACTCCAAAGCACTGAAAAAAGCGCAGTTTCCGCTACTATGGCGAGTTCTCAGGCACAGATAGAGTTATTGTGCAGGGTCTTTGCTGAGAATGGTATGAAACCATTATTTAAGAAGATTTTGAAGCTCTTGCACAACCATCAAGAGAAAGCTCGCATGGTTCGCTTGCGTAATACTTGGATACCTATTGACCCTAGATCATGGGACATTGGAATGGATGTTTCAGTGAATGTTGCATTAGGAATGGGTACTACTCAGGAACGTATGCAGATGCTTGCAGGACTTGCAGTAAAACAGGAGAAGATTTTACAGGAGCAAGGTTCAACGAATCCTTTTGTTACAAATGAGCAGTATCATCATACATTATCTAAGATGACGGAACTCTCTGGATTTAAAGACACGCAATCCTTCTGGAGTAACCCGAAAGATTTTCAACCACCTCCACCTGAAGAACCTGAACCAACAGCAGATGAAATCTTTGCACAAGCACAAGCAGATAAGGTTCGTGCAGATATTGAGTTAGATAAGCAGAAGTTCGGTCTTGACCAAGAAAAGATGATCCGTGATGATGACTTACAGAGAGACAAGCTGGACTCTGACGTAGGTATGAAGCAGAAGGAGATGGAGAATAAGTACAAGACGACGATTGACATGACCGAAATAAAAGGGAATATGGAGAAGGATCGTGAGAAGATTCGTGCAGAAGCACAGCAGAGAGTGCAGGAACAGCAGATTGCACAGCAACAGATGATGCAACAGATGCAGTTACCTCAAGAGATGTCTCCTACTAATATGGAACAAGTTCCAGAAGAAGGAATGGCAAACTAAATGTCTAAGAAAAGAAAGAGTGCGGCTCCTAAGTCTATAGAGGAGAGAGTCGCACAAGGGAATGAAGCGGAAACGCTTCTAAAGTCTCCAGTATTCGTTGAAGCATGTGAATTACTGGAGGAAAAATACATAAACGCATGGATTTCTTCTGGAATCGGTGATGAGCAGAAACGAGAGCAGTTTTATTTATCTCTCAGAGTTCTCTCTGAAGTGAAACTGGAAATCGAATCCATGATTAATAGCGGAAAGATCGCTAAACAACTAATTTAGTTTTTGAGGAGATCACTCATTCCTTTTAGGAACAAGAGTGATGTCCTGAGAAACTAGAAAGAAAGCATGGCAGAACAAGAAATTATCGAGGGTAATAGCCTTACTATAGGGTCTGCGCTTGATGATGCAACAACAGCATGGGGAAATGAACTGGCCTCCGAAAATGGTGAAGAATCATTAGAAGAAGAAACCGAAACTACCCCCGATGAGTCGGAAGAATTAGAGTTAGATTCAGAAGACTCAGAAGATGTGCAGGATGAAGAAGAAGTAGACGAAGACTTGGATGAAGTAGAATCAGACGTGCAAATGTTTAAGGTACGTGCTGATGGTGAAGAACTAAATGTCTCACTTGACGAGTTGATCTCAGGATACTCACGCCAATCCTCATTTACTAAGAAATCTCAGTCACTTGCAGAAGATCGCAAGTCGTTTGAGTCTGAAATTGCAGAAGCAAGACAACTTCGATCACAAGCTATTGAAGCACTTGAATCCGCAAAAACTGCACAACCTCAACAAGCTCAAAAAGATTCCCAATACTGGCAAGATTTAAAGGACTCTGATCCAATGCAGTTTATGTTGGAGCGTGATGAGTTGCGTGAAGCTCAGATGCAGGATCAAATGCGTGAACAACAGATTAGTCAGTTGAAAGCGCAGGAGAATGCAGAGCAACAAGCAAACTTGGAAAAATACATTTCATCACAGAGGGACAATCTTAGTACATTGATTCCTGAGTGGTCGGATGAAAAAGTCGCAAAATCTGAGAGAAAAGCAATCGTAGAGTACGGAAAAAACATAGGATTCACAGACCAAGAACTAAATGAAGCCTATGACAGCAGAGCAGTCGCAACTATGCGGAAAGCAATGCTTTATGATCGTTTAACTCAGAAAAGAGGGACTTTGAAACCAAGTCATCGTTCAAGTATGAAAGCAGGTTCACAGTCAATAAATCCCAGTAGTACGAAATCTCGGAAAGCATCGGCTAGATTACAAAAATCGGGAAGTGTGGATGACGCACAAGCGGTTTTTTATAACATGATTCGTTCATAATTTTTAAAAAGGAAAAACATAATGGCTATTATAGCAAACACGCATGAGACATATCAGGCTGTTGGACGCAGGGAAGATTTGAGCAATACAATTTATAATATTGCCCCTTCTGACACCCCTTTTATGTCAATGATAGGAAAAGCTAAAGCAACAAACACTTTAGCAGAATGGCAAGTCGATTCGCTCGATGCCGCCGCCGCCAATGCACAGAAAGAAGGAGATGATTTTGCTTTCGATGCTGTTACTGCAACAGAGCGTTTGGGGAACTACACTCAAATCTCTCGTAAGACAGTAATCGTTTCTGGTTCACAGCAAGCAGGTAAGAACGCAGGTCGTGACTCAGAAATGGCATACCAACTTGCCAAGTCTTCAAAAGCACTCAAGAAAGACATGGAGTTAGCTTTAACAGGTAAAGTAGCAAAAGCCGCTGGTTCTTCCGGTACTGCTCGTACTCTTGGTGGAATGGAAACATGGTTGAAGACAAACGTCAGTCGTGGTGCTGGATCACCTGCTGGTTCTGGAGCAGGTGGAGGAGCCGCACCTGTTGACGCAGGAACAAAACGTGCCTTAACAGAAGCACTCTTGAAGACTGTGATTCAATCCTGTTATTCTTCAGGTGGCGATCCAAGTGTAGTAATGGTTGGCCCTGTGAATAAGGGGAAAATCAGCGCATTTGAAGGTCGAGAAAGCGCAAGACAGATGATTGCGAAAGACGCAATTCAAGGTGCGGCCCATCTGTATAGTTCTGACTTTGGCGAACTTAAGATTATCCCAAGTCGTCTATCCAGAGAGCAATCTTGTTTCGTTCTTGATCCTGAGTATTGGAAGGTTGCGTACTACCGTGACTTCAAACAAGAGGAAGTTGCCAAGACTGGTGACGCAATTAAACGTGCGCTTTTAGTTGAGTACACTTTGATTGCCGCTAATGAAAAGGCATCTGGAATTGTTGCCGATTGCACGATCACATAATCATGCAATCACCGTCTAAAAAACGGTTGTTAAGTCAGTCGGAGGGGAAGAAAGAAGTCTTCTCCTTCGACCAACATGACAACACTGTGACAATCGAACATCAAGAGGATGTTGAACCTCTTATTAAAGTTGCAAAAGATATGTCTGAAATCCAACCATCAAAGGATTTACGACATACAGCAGTTATTCCGCAATTTGTCCTTGACCAGAGTTTACGTGAGAAATGGACAAATAAGGATTGGAAGAAATGGGCAAATGATTCACATAATGCTATGTTCCGTACATGGAAGGGAAGACTCTAAATGGCATTAAGTAATTACACAGAATTACAAGCATCAATAGCAGACTTTTTAAACAGGTCGGATCTAAGTTCTGTGATCCCTGACTTCATCACGATGTGTGAAGCAGAGTTTAACAGGACTCTTAGAATCCGTGATATGGTAAAAAGGAGTCGCGCTCCAATTACGTCACAGTATGTGAAGTTACCATCGGACTTTATGGGGATGAAAAATATTGATCTTTTGACTGATCCAATGATTCCCTTGACATATAAAAATCTCAGTGAACTTGATGCAGTTCGGAGTCGAGATTCAACTGGAAAACCACTTTATTATTCTATCGTTCAGGATAATATCGAGTTTGCACCAGTTCCAGATGATGAATATACGATTGAGGTTGTGTATTACAGTAAGATTCCAACACTTTCTGCAAACTCAACGAACTGGCTATTAACTGCTCATCCAGATGCCTACCTTTACGGTTCGTTAATGCATTCTGCACCATACCTTCAAGCTGATGAGAGGATTGGTGTCTGGGTAGGAAAATACCAGCAAGTCATTCAGCAAATTATTGAACAGGACGAGAAAATTAGATTTTCTGGCTCAACTCCATCTATATCATTTACACCATTCGGATAAAACATCATGGCAGGATTAACGAATTACTTAGAAGACAAAATAATGAACCACGTTTTTGGTGGTACAACATACAGCAAGCCCGCTAATTGGTATGTTGGTTTATTGACTGCAACTCCATCGGATTCTGCCGCAGGGACGGAAGTTTCTGGTGGCTCATACGCTAGGCAAGTTTGTGCATTCACAATAACAGGTACAGGAACAGCACAAGCGGCAAATACGTCAGCAATCACGTTTCCAACTGCAACTGCAGATTGGGGGATAGTTGGATGGATAGGGATTTATGATGCTGTTTCTTCAGGAAACTTAGTGGCATATCAAAACCTGCAAAAATCAGATTTCTCAACATCGACCACAAAAACAATAAATGATGGGGATATTTTCAAGTTTAACTCATCCTCTATTAAGATACAACTTGACTGATGGACACGGGCTTAGGTTTTGGTGGGGCAAAATTTAATCAAGGCACGTATGGCAAGGGTGTCATGCAATCTTTTGCTGATACTGATGCTACTACCTCAGTCTCGTCCTTTGGAATAGCACAATGGGAATCTGCACATGCTGAAGCATCAGCTAATTCGACTGTTTTAATGTTTGGAGGATTACTGAAGGGAGGAACTAGCGATATGCAAGGTACAGGGACAATGTACTCTGCTCCGGTTTTTCAATGGGCTGGATTCGGAATAGAAACAATACAAGGGACTACTTTAACTTTTGGATACATTTCATGGGACGGTCAAAATGTACCAGAGACAACATGGACACCTTTTCAAATAGATTAGTATGGCAGACACCAATAATTTTACGATAGAAATTCCAACAGCAGGAGGAAACCGTAATTCGTGGGGAGGAATCCTCAATGTTGCAATCCAGAAAATTGATGAGTTGATGGCACTAGCAATGCCAATTGGTACGATTAAGATGTATCCAAAAACAACTGCACCAACACCCACCACAAATGGAGGGACATGGTTAGTTTGCGATGGTTCTTCAAAAGTAAGGGCTGATTACCCTGAACTCCACACTCTAATCACTAACACTTACGGTACATATCCATCTGGCACAACATTCCTGCTTCCAGATTTACGAGCAAGAGTTCCTGTTGGTTATAACACTGACACAATTACTGGTCGCTCGACTAGAGCAATAGCACTAGGTTCCGGTACAGAAACTCACACTTTGGTAGAAGCAGAGATTCCACTGCACGACCATCCAATCACAGACGATGGTCACATTCATCCAGTAACAGACACTACTCACTACCATGTTGGAGATCAGACAGGTGGAAAAACAGGATCAGTGTCACTCACACCGTCCGATCCGAAACATAGTCACACATTTCCAACGTATACTGAGTGGTCGAGTCACGCCACTGATTATGGAGTAGCGTTTGACAATGGGCCGTTCCATCAAACAACAACCACTACGCTTGAATCAACTGGAATCACCATCCCAGACCACGATCACTCTTTAACTACTAATGCAGTATCAACCGGAATTACAACCACTACGACTAATACTGCTCGTCTTACGACTACTGATAATAATTCATCTGGAGATGGATCGCACAATATCATGCAACCGTACTTAGTTGTTCAGTACATTATTTTAGCCAAACATCCAACCTTCTAGGAACTTATGAGTACGTTTACATACATAGTTAAGGTCGCATCTAGTAAGTTCACAATCGACGGTGGCCCTGCACCGAAACTCACATTTCGGGACGGAGACACATTTGTTTTCGATCAAGCAGATGCCTCAAACTCTGGTCACACTCTCCAGTTTTCTGCAACATCCAACAACTCTGGATCAAGCGAATACACGACAGGAGTTACCAAAACGGGTACTGCAGGACAAGCAGGTGCAAAGACCACGATAGTAACGTCAGGTTCCACGACAGACACTCTGTATTATTACAGTTCTGGTGGAGGGACTCATGGAGAGGAGTTCAGCAACTCTGGCTTCAACACTACAGCAGAAAATCTCCTGAAACCGATTGTTGGTTCAGATGCTACTGCTGAAAAGTGGGGGCCGATGATAAACCAGAGCATCGACCAGATTGTACCAAAATCAGGAGGGACATTTTCTGGTGACTTAACGGTGACCGGAGATATGACAGTCTCAGGGACTACGACTACAATTGATACTATATTACAATCTGTTGATAAGCTGGAAGTAGGAGCAAATAGTTCGGACTATGGGGCACAGATAAATCAAGCAGGTACAGGAAATATTCTACAATTGCAGGATTCGGGGACTGATGTCCTAGTGGTCGCAGATGGTGGAGCAGTTACGACAACTAGTAGTCTAATGTTTGCAGACGGAGTACCTAAAGTAATCACAACTGTACGTGATGGGGGTGATGCTGAATTGGAAATGGAAATTTCGGGTGGTCATGGCTTCTCGGATAATGATCGAGTTAGATTTACTACCACAAATACTCTACCTACAGGGTTAGCTATAGACACAGATTATTATGTAATCGAGGGGAGTAATGCTAATGAATTTGCTGTTTCAACCGTTGCAGGCCCAGCTATCGATAACACGGTAGATTATACCGATACTGGAACTGGGACACACTCTGTGCAAAAAGTCGATATGCACGTTAGTGATGGAACAGTCACTGGAACATTTGCAGGCTCACTGACAGGTAACGTAACAGGTAACGCCAGTGGAACAGCCGCCACAGTAACAGGTGCGGCACAGAGTGCTATTACATCAGTAGGGACACTAACAGCATTAACAGTCACAGGTGCAATCAACGGAACAGAGATTGTCACTACTGCAACCGACAATCTAGGTGTTGGAATAGATGCAGTAGATAGCATAACAACAGGAGATTATAATGTTGCTTTTGGAGATTATGCATTGGAAGAATGCACAGAAGGTGTTCAGAATACCGCAATCGGATGGTCTTCAGGAGAAGAAACCACGACAGGTAGTTACAATACGTCATGCGGATATAAATCATTGGAAAATGTTAGGGAGGCAGACAAAAACACTGCAATTGGAACATCCGCACTTGCCAATTGTACTGGAGACCTTAACACTGCTATTGGTTATCAAGCAGGGAATCTCATTTCAACTGGTAGTAATAATATATATATAGGGGAGACAGTTGGTTACCTTAGCAGTGCAACTGAAAATTACAAGTTGAACATTGGTGATACGATTTACGCTGACTTATCAACTGGTGATATTTGGACTAAAACAACAGGTAAAATTAAACAAAAAGGAGCATTCATGCAAAATTCAGTTCACCAATCATGGGTAATGGGAGGATAATATGGCAATAGGACAAGGAGCAGGAACAGAGATAATTCGGAGTCATATGTATGAAAATTTGAATGGTACTCAAACGCTTATAATCGGAGAACCACATCATATATATACTGTTCTTTCAGTAATTATTCATGCTGTAAGTTTAGCGGCAACAACCGACTATGCTTTTTTACAAATAGTAGGGTGGGATGCACACGATGGAACAAGTGGAGCAACACAAAGAATATTTAAACAGAATATACCTGCGAATTCTACATTTGTCTGGAACGATAAGTTTACCTTTAATGGCACAGAACCAACTGGAATTTCAGGAGCATCAGGTTCAGTAGCTCATCAAACAGCAATAGCCGCACAGGAAACTGGAGGTACTGCACAATATCTTCAATTTGATATGTCTAGTACTTCCGATGATTTTGATGTTTTCGTAACTTTTATTGACCAGAACAACAGCTAGGAGAAACCATGAGTGGAATAATAGGAACAAGTCACAGCAAGTCAAAGGTTATTGGCAAATCAAGGGATACTGCAAAAGTATGGGTTCATTTTAACGGCCCTGCCGAAACCGTTGATGATTCTTATAATGTTTCGTCAGTTTCAGAAATAGCCACAGGAGTATACCAAGTAAGTTTTAAAGAAAATCTGGCAAATGCTACTTATGCCGTTGTTTCAGGGGATTATTACTGGGGGATAGGTTTGGAAAATAATATGACTACAAGTAGTATAAGAACTACAAGAAGAACTAACGGAGATGGTGGTGCAAGCCAAGCAACCTCCAATGTTTCTCTAATCGTATTTGGAAGTTAAAATGAAAATAATATATAAAAAACCAGAAAATTCAAAGGAACCTAGCAGTGTTGTAGTTATGTTTCCATCACCAGAATGGTCAGGCACAATGGAAGAACTTGCTCAGAAAGATGTTCCAACTGGATTGAAGTATAAGATTGTTGAGGATGAAGTTATACCAAGTGATCGAACATTCAGAGATGCTTGGGAAGTTGATGAGAAAGACCTTACAGATGGAGTTGGAGCATGATAACAGTAAACTTAACCAAAGCAAAAGACATTACAAAGGATCGTCTGAGAGTAGAACGTAAACCACTCTTGGAAGCAGAAGATGTTAAATTTATGCAAGCACAAGAAGCAGGATCAGATACAACTGCAATAGTTGCTGAGAAGAATAGACTCAGGGACATTACGAAAAATGCTGACTCCTGTAAAACAACTGATGAACTTAAAGCATTAAAAGTGGAGGGTGAATGACAAGAGCAGACAATCCGAAACCTGAATAATCGCTCAATGACACTTGAACAAGTAGACAAGATAATCTCAGACTTACGAAACCAGATTCCTAATCTGCAAGCACAACTGCATCAAGCTGAAGGATATAAGCAAGCACTGCTGGATATGGAAAAACCGGAAGAAGAACCAGAACCAGAAGAATAATCGGACATTTTTGACCGAATGCAACCTTGAAAATTAGAAGTATAACTCTGGATTTACAATGAAAGCAAAAATAGTCTTACTACTAGCACTCGGATTAATTGCTACACTACTCTGCATTGTCGGTATGGAGTCATACATTGCACTAGCAGAAGGGAAAGAGGTAAGTGAATCAACTCACGGTCTTTTGCAATCTGCATTAACTGGCACAGTTGGCATCATAGCTGGATATATTTCTGGTAAAGGTGAAAATCCAGAATGAACTCATATATCTTATTTGGATTCGGAATAATAATTTCAATACTCGGATGGACGCTCGTATCTGTCAGTGATTTAAAAGCCGATATGAAATTGGTGAAATATCAATTAACAGAGATACATGAGTCAATCAATGCAAAAAATAATTGATAATCTTGTGACAGTTTTCTTAGGATTAATTCTCGGTTCTTTCTTCTTTTTCGCAGTACAAGCAAAAGCAGAACCACCAAATTATGACCAGTATAACTATAGATCGTCACCTCACTCTGTAGAGGAAAAGAGCAACGTAAACACAGCAGTTGATGATGTGATTAATTTGATCCTCAAACAGGGGTTTGCTGGAGCAATCATCGTCTGTCTTGGAGTCTGGACTTTTCGGACGGACAAAATGAATCGTGCTATACAGAAAGAGAATTTTGATAAGTTCGTAGCAATCTCAGGAGAATGTTCTGGTCACATGGCATCTGTCTCAGCGAGGTTAGAAAATATTGAACGAGAAATTGAACAGACTAAACAATTAGAAATGATGAAAAGGAGTTAAAAATGCCGTTCCTAGTACCAATATTGACAACATCCGTAAAAGCCATTATCACAAGTTTCTTCACGCAGAAGATGACAGAAGAAATTATCTTCCAACTGCTCAAATACGCTACGTCTAAAACGTCCAATACGTTAGACGATGCTATTTTAGCTAAGTTTGAAGAACAACGAACTAAGTAATTCCGTAAGGTCTTATTTTACTTAGTCGCAGACAATTTGGAAAGATTCTAGCAGGATGGATAACTATGTTAAGTTGTAAAAATTTCACAGAAGAAGAACTAGCTTGCAACCATTGTGGAGAGAATAAATGTCAAGATGAGATGGTTTCCCTGCTCCAAGAATTAAGAGATGATGTCGGGTTTCCTATAAAGATTTCAAGTGGTTATAGATGTCCTACTTGGAATGAGTCTGTAGGTGGTCATCCTAATTCTTCCCACATGGAAGGACTCGCAGTTGATATTTTATGTTCTGGTGAGAAAGCATTAAAGATCGTTGAAGCAGGGATTCGACTAGGATTCACAGGATGTGGCATCAGTCAGAAGAAGGGGAAAAGGTTTGTGCATTTAGATGTTAAGCGTACTGAATCGAAACGTCTTTGGTCATACAGTTGAGATATGGAGATTATTTTTGAAAGTGAAAATTCTGATCTTGTTATTGAGTTTGAGTCTGATCTCTTGTCAGAAAACTTCTCAGACCGATCTCAAACCAGTTGGCAATTTCAAAACAGCAATCATTCGTTCACTCTGGCATCAGTGTTCACAGACGTATGCAAGGATCAAGACACCTCCTCAGATATATTACCCACTTTGCGATTGTGCAGTCGATGTTATGATTGAGCAGTTTAATAGTGTGGTAGAGATTCAAAAATTAAATAAGCAGAAATCAGAACAACTATCAGTTCTAATAAGATTAAATTGTAACGAATACAGGAATGGCATTATTACCAATTAAAATTCCGTCTGGATTCTACAGAAATGCAACTCAGTACCAAGCAAAAAATCGTTGGTACAACGGCAATCTTGTCAGGTTCTCAGAAGGTCGTTTAAGACCAATTGGAGGTTGGCATCGTCTGACAAATTCCAGAATATCAAAAAAGGGTGGAATATCAAAATTAACGATAACCACTGCTGGAACTGGTTATTCTGCTGGAACTCTCTCTGCAACAGGAGGAGGAGGGTCTGGTTTTGCTGGAACTTATACTGTCGGAGGGTCAGGTGAGATTTCATCAGTAGTCATTACCTCTTTTGGAACAGGTTATAGCACTGCTCCAACGATTGTTATTTCTCATGCAGGTAACGGTAATGCTGTTCTTACAGCAGAGACTCATGGTATTGGAATTGATCGAATCTGTGGTTTGCATTCTTGGAGACTATCTACAGGAGCAAGATATTTAGCAGTTGGAAGCACACAATCTCTACGTCTCTGGGATGGTTCTCAAATCTCAAATGCAAACTCTCCACTTTACGATATTACTCCAACTGACACTCCAGCAACGAGTAATGAATTTCATGGTCAAGGAGATTTTTTAATTGCAGGAAAAGGTTATGGAGCATTGGAGTATGGAGGTGATGATGGAGTTGTGTATAAACTCTCTGGGTCTGGTGGTTTTGTAGATCCTGCATACACTGGATCAACCAATGGAGGAGACTATTACGGAATACCAAGATACCCTGCAAAAGACCCTGATGTTGGAGTAACAGCAGTTGCAGACATTAATGCCCTGAGAGACAATTTTGCTGGAATTTGGTCGATGGACAATTTTGGTGATGACCTACTTGCTTGCAATTCTGCGGAAGGAACAATCTGGATGTGGGATGTTTCAAATTCTCACGGAGGTTCCTGTTCAGAAGCAGGAGTTACGTTTACGGCAAGTAGTTCAGGAGGATTACTCATTACAAAAACTGGACATGGTTTAACAGACAACCTAAAGATAAAGGTATCATCATCTGGAACATTACCAACTGGACTGAGTTTATATACAAATTATTATGTAAGAGATAAAACTAATGATACATTCAGGTTAGCATTGTCTTCAGGAGGTACAGCAATACCTTATACTAATGCTGGAAGTGGCACACACAAATATACAATTCGCACCAGTGAAGCATCTTGTGTAGCGGCTAGTGCTACTTGGACAAGAGAAGCAACAGAATACGATAACTCTGCTCAAACTGCATCGAATGCGTTCCAGCTATTAAATTCACCAGTTTCAAATGTCGGTGTCCTTGTAACTGCAGAACGTCACGTCATGGCTTTAGGTGCTGACGGAAACAAAAAGAAGATTGCATGGTCACACCAAGAGAATGCAACAGAATGGTCGCCAACTGTAACAAATACAGCAGGAGATTTAACTCTGCAAACAAAAGGTCGGATCATTGGTGGAACAAAAACTCGTTACGGAGTCTTGATTTTTACAACTTCAGATGTATGGAAAACAAACTATCTTGGGCCTCCTTATGTTTATGGAGTGGAACGTCTGACAGAGGGTGCAGGGCCGATTGGAGCAAAGTGCATTGCTGGCAGTGCAGACTTTGTAGCATGGATGAGTTCTGGACGTTTCTGGAGTTACACTGGAGGGTATATTCAAGAATTACAATCCGAAGTTGGAGATTATGTTTTTTCAGATATTAACCGAGATGTTGAAGGGTTGATATGTGCTGGTCATAACGCAGAGTTTGGTGAAATCACTTGGTTCTATCCGAAAGAAGGAGATGAGGTTTGCACACGATATGTGACTTATTCGTATCGTGAGGAACATTGGACAACAGGAGAACTTGAAAGAGTTGCGATGGAGTCATCAGACTCTTTAGGTTATCCAGTTTGGGCTGGATCAGACGGTTATCTTTATCGGCATGAGATGGACAACGATACTCAAGCAACTCCAAGACCAAGAGCAGAAGGAATAACTGCACCAAGTTCCGTTTCTGCACTTTCAACTTTAGCAGACAGGATTATTTCAAAAGGTGTGGATACTTCCCTGCATGAAAATGTTGCAACTGAAGATCACCTCTGTTTCGTGGAGTCTGGTGCAATTGAAATTGGTTCAGGGAATCAAGCAATGTCAGTCAAGCAAATACTAACTGATATTGATGCAGGAGATAATGGATTGCGAATGAAAATAAAAACCTCCTCTACACCAGACGGAGCATCTGTTGAAAAGGGGCCATATAATCTTGAGTCTGACGGATACACTGATACTAGATTTGTCGGCAGACAGGCTTTACTTAGAGTAGAAAGTCCATTCGATCAAACATGGAGATTTGGAGAAATTCGGCTTGATGCTACTGCAAGTGGGAAACGATGAAAGCACAAAAACCACTACCAAATCCTCCAGAGGAGTACGACAAAAGGTACATGTACGATCTTGCATCTATCGTTATTGAAGATGAAGCAATTTCTGCAAAGACGAATAGAGACAATGTGTTTGATACAGGTAGTCTTATAATTAGACAACCAGATGGAGACTATCGTAAAATAGTCGTAGATAATTCTGGAGTGTTAAGCACTGAAGCAGTAGAAACAGTTAATTTCAGACCAGTGACAGGAGACAACCCATACGTATAAGGTAAATATGAATCAAAGACAAGCAGGAAATGTATTAAGAAGAACCGCACCAAAAGGTGAGCATCCAGCATTTATTAATCAGCAGGAAGCGTCATGGTTAAAAGGGATGGGTGGGTCTGGAAGACCTACAAAGTCTGGTCTGAGGAGTTATGCACTCCCTTCCAGTGTTACAGGACTCTCAAAAGACTCCGGTGCTGAAGCAAATCCTCCTCTGAATCTTCCAGATGCAAACCCCTTAAACGCATACGATGATCCAAACACTCCTTCTGGTGGTGAAGTGCCTCCGGTTCCTGTTCTCCCTACTCCAGATTTGGGAGGAGGAGGAAGTATCCCTAATCCTCTAGCTGGAGGAGGAATGGAGACAAGGAACAATACCAGTTCCTCAATTTCTGAGATAGATAAACCAACGCATGATTTTAGAAAGAGAGTTTATGGTGCGGCTGGAGATGTCATGGATACTCCGTACACCAAGTATGGAGGGAAAAGATTTGCTGATCCTTCAGCAGACACTACTACTGCACAGCAAGGTGTCAGAGATATGCAGGGAGTTGGTCAAACAGAGTATACAAAAGCTGGAGAGACTGCAACAGGAGTTCAGGATACAAGCATTGATCCAATTACAGGACAGTCATTTCTCACAGGCAAGGGTGTTGATGAGTATATGTCTCCTCACACCGCAAATGTCATCAAAGGTATGCAAGACAATGCAATGAGAACAATGCAGATGTCACGGAACCAGTTGGGTGCAAATGCTCAAATGGCTGGAGCAGGGATTGGTTCACGGTCTGCAATCGAAAAAGGTGTCATGGCAGGAGAAGTTCAGAGAAATCTTGGTCAGCAAGTAGCAGGTGCATTGGAAGGTTCTTATGCTCAAGCGGCTAAGATGAAAGAAGGAGATATGAAACGGAAACTAGAGACAGATAGATACAATCAACTGGCAAAAGGTGAAGAAGGTAAGTTACGACTTGCTGGCGCAGAGACAGGGATTAGAGCAACTGATGCAGGACGTAAAGCAGGATACGAGGACTCTACGATGCTCTCCAGAGTTGGTGCAGATGTCGAAGGTCGAGATCAGAGAGATAAGGATTTCGATTATGATGAATATTTAGAGGGTCGTGATTGGGATAGGAATAACACTATGTTTGCGTCAAATGTATTATCTGGCGCACCTGTAGGAACAACCACAACTAACAATAATCCTATGTACAAGAATAGTCAAACAGACCGATTCGGTCGTGCAATGGCAGGTGCAGGTGCAGGTTGGCTTGCTGGCGGCCCGTATGGTGCGCTTGCTGGTGGTGCAATGGGGTATTTCAGTTAAAGGAGCAAATTATGGCTGTAGAAAAAAGGTATTTAAAACGGAACTTGTTAGGTGATAACGAGACATCTTTAGGATTAAGAGGTGATAGACCTTATACTAATGATGGAGGTGCTGAAGAATCATGGTTAGGTAGTTGGACTGATCTGATAGGTTCTGTATGGGATGATCTAACTGGTGATGACAAGAAAGTTCTTCAAAAAATCTTAGACAAACAGAATGCAGAAGGTGCTGAAAAGAATAAAGGAATCCTAAGTAAATGGCAAAGAGAAGGTGAATGGCAAGACAATGACTATTATTCAGGTCTATTGGATTCTGAAAGACCAATAGTTACTGAAGATGACTCAGAACATGAACTAGATTTAATCTCTGATGAATCCTATAACAAGCAATGGGATGCTGACAACCAAGACCCAATCCGTCAGAATGAAAGAGAGTTATCTGCTCTATCTGCTCCAGACGCTCCTCCTCCAGCATCCAAGATGTCACCAGCAGGGAAAAAAGCACTTGTAGGTTTACTAAAAGACTTTCTGACTCCTGCTCCAGACGCTCCTCCTACTCAAGTCAGGGGTGCAGGGATTATTAGAGGAGGTGGGACACCGTTTCCTTCTTTACTACAAAAAAGACCAGAACGTAAATATTACCAAAATAAAGGATTAGGCTAATGGGAAGTATTTCAGGTAGAAGAATTGATCCAGAGACAGGAGAACTGTTAAACCCAGACCCTAAAAGTCTTTTAAAGTCTGAGGAAGAAAACGAGGAGTACGAAGGACTCTCACCTCTAGCAATGGGTCTTCTCCAAGCAGGTGCATCCATGATGCGTAACTCTGGTTGGAGGAATACTCCAATGACTACCTCTGAAGCAATCGGTCATGCGATACCTGCTGGTATTGGTGGTTACTATAATCAAGACATGATGAACCAGCAAGGTGAAGCAGAGTTCTATGCAAGACAGCAAGCGGAGCAACAAGCTCGACAAGCTGAACAATTACAAAAGCAAGAACAAGATCAGTTACGAATACAACAGGAGTTGGAACAAGAAGAAATAACCAGAATGCTTCTTGCTGTAGATGATTTAAAAATAAATCATAAAAGGAGAACTTATTTAAAAGGTCTTATACGGAGAGGTGGCAAGGATGCACAAATTGCATTTGAGGAGATTAATAAAATTCTAAACAAAGAAGAAGCATTTAAAGCAGATGAGCCTTATCTATTAGAAGGTGTTGGTACAGTCTATAAGAACCATAAGGGAGATATAATAAAACTAGCAGATGAAGAAAAATCTTATGGAGACACTACGTTTGGGACTTATGGGTTAAATAATATTAATGCTAAGAAATTAATGAAGAGTCAAAATTTGACTCCTCCAGATGGAGCAAGAGAAATTTTAATTGAGCCAATAGCGGTAAGTGGAGTTGTAAAAGGGATCAAGACACAATGGCTAGATGAAGATGGGAACCCTATTGAAAAAACACAATCTGAAAAGGAGAGTGCTAAATATGAGTATATAGACGTTAAGGATGAAGAAAAGAAAAAAGCATTTTCTGCGAGGTTCGCTAATATGGATGTCCCAGAAGACGCAACAGAAATGATAGTCAATCAATATGGCAAAGTAGAATCGTACAGGACAAATAAGGGCAAAACTTACGATTTAGGGATTGATTATCAGAAAAGGGCAATAGATGAAGATAAACTTTTAAAAACTGACAATCTGTCTGTAACACAATTTAAAACAAAGTTCCCAAAGTTAGGAGTACCAGTAGGGACAGATAGAGTTGTGGTTGATAAAGACAATAATATTACATACTTAGATAAGGCTGGAGTTAAGGTAAAAGGACAATCACTTTCAAGGGTTAATTTAGTCGATATAACAGGTGCAACAAGTGATATATTTTCTTATCATGTTGATGATAAAACTGGAAACATCATCAATACGATTGGGAAAGTAGAAGATGTTAAGACACCAGTTGCGAGGTTAAGATACAATCAAGATAAAGCAGATAAAATTTTAAGAGAAAAATCTCTTGAGAACTTAATTACTGCTCTAGGCAATGATTATGGAGTCGATACAAGGACACTTCAAAGATACAGAGAAGGAGTAACTGGAGACTTTGACAAAACCTTTACAGATGTTACAGATCATTATGATTCTTTTGTAGCTGAAGGTGATGCGGTTCAAACTGGAATACAATTAAATAACAGAGATAAAAAAGCAGGGAAAACAGGAGATTTCTACGATAATGATAAAGCGTATGCTAAAAAGGCTGGAGTCTGGGAAGAGTACATTCCAAGTTCAGATTGGAGAATAGCTGGAGAGACAGGATTAAGAAAAGAATTTAATCAGATTACCAGAGATTATAGAATTGCCGCAAGAGGGCATGATGGGGTCATGGAAGGTCTTGCTTCCGATAACGGATTTGGTGACATCATGGCAATCACCTCTTTCCGTATTATGTTTGAACCAAATTCTGTTGTTCGTGAAGCTGAATTTGAGATTACAAGTAAAGCTGGAGGTTTAATACAGAGTTGGCTTAACAAACCTCATCAATTGATGAAAGGTGATCGACTGAAGCCAGAAGTAAGAAAACAAATGAAGACACTGGTTGAAGCGTATATGAAAAAAAGGGAGAAGTACGTTAATCGACATTACAATGATTATAGAGCAACAGCACAGAAAAACTTTAAGACTAATGCTGGCATTGAGCATCCTTTTAAAGCATACAAATGGTCATCACATTATGACAAAGGTATAGCCAAAACTATTTATACTCCAGATGGTAAAATTGACCAAACACAATCATTAGATGCGGAAGAAGATGAGTGAAAAAACTAAAAAAAAGAGAATGCCCTTTAAAAAACTTCTGAGGAAAATAAGATTTGGTCTTACCAAACCAGAAAAATATACTCAGGACGGATTAAATAAATATATTGAGGATAAGGGTTGGACTCAGGAGGAGTTTAAGATAGCAACAGTCAACCATGCGTCAATCCAAGTTAGGAAAAGTAACCCTGAATCAGTATGGGGGGCCGCTAAAGGATATTTTAGGGAAGTTGCAGATGGTATTACAATAGGTTATTCAGATACAGTTGATAAGTACCTGACAGGAATCATAAATAACGATGGAATTAATCTCCCTAGTGAAGATGAACTTGAATATACAAAACAACTAATTGCTCAAGAACGTGAAGACTTTAGGGAAAATTCACCTATCAATGCTTTTGTGGGGAACATAGCAGGAGCAATGACAACAGGTGCAGGACTAACAGGAGGGGCATTAAAGATGTTGCCTAAACTTGCTCCATCTGCTAGTAGTTCTGCTCTTGCTAATTTAGGTAAGGATGTCGCAGTCAATGTACCTCTTGGAATAGGGGAAGCATCCTTGTATGCTTATAATAAAGGGGGGGACGTTGCTGAAGAAGCAGAGTTTGGAGCAAAGGCTGGAGTAGGTGGAACTTTAGCGTCAAGAGCATTGCATCCTGTTTTGAGTGGCATTGGTAGATTGGGTAGAGGTATAAAAGAAGCAATAGTTCCAAGTAAAAAGGCCGCAAGAGAACAAGGTTTAGAAAGAATAGTAGAAGATTGGGAGTTGGACGGTGTAGACCCAAAAGCAAAGCTGGAAGAGTTGGATAACTTAGGATTAGGAGAAGAAGTCAGAACTGGATATTTAGGGAAATATAATACTCAGCAGACAGCAAAAGATGCCTTGAACACAAGAGGGCCAGCAAAAACTATACTTAAAGATAATTTGCTGGATGACATGGAAGGTAACAGAGGATTGACAACAGATTCAATGAAGAGGGGGTTAGGTTTTAATAACAATGGAGAGAGTCTGTTAAAAGGAGATATTATCAAGAAGATGAAAACAGATGCAACCCCATTCTACAAAGAAGCATACGCACTTCCTCCAATCAATAACCCTGAACTTGATAGAGTCCTGAAAACTATAGATGACACAACTAAGGGTGAGTTCTATGAGTCTGCAAAAACGATTGCAAAAAGAGAAATAGAGTTACTTCCAGAAGAATTACGAAGCACTGCACTCCTTCCAGATGAAATGCCTTATGGTAATGTTCCTGTTGCAGTGGTGGATTATGTAAAACAGTCTGTTGATGACTTAATCAAGTCTGCTAAGGGAAATGATCGCAGGACTCTTATTGCCCTGAAAAAGAAGATGCTGGACATCGTAGACGTAGAGACTAGGATAAAACTTCCAACAAATCAGTTAGACCCTCAAACTGGTAGACCATTAGACCCTAACACTGGTACTCCACAAGTTGATCCTGCTACTGGACAAGTTATCCCTGCTCCTCAGTCATTAGTTGAAGTAGGAGAGTCACCATACGCAAGGGCAAGAGCAATTTATTCTGAAGGGCATAGTAACTTAGAAGCATACGACTTAGGCAAGAAAGCATACAGTAATAAATCTGCTTCTGAGGTTAAGTATGAAATGGATTCCTTAACTTCTGAAGCGGAAAAGGACTTGTATAGATTGGGAGCATCTACTGAAGCAGTTACTAAATTAAATCTCTCGACTGCTGATACAACAAATGCCTCCAAGAAAATGCTGTCTCCTGAATCAAAAGACAAGCACAAGGTTCTTTTTGCTGACCCTGCTAAAGCAGAAGAATTTACCAGTAGACTCAAAGCATTATCCGATATGCACAAATCCCAAAGTGCAATGCTCCCTAAATCCGATACTGGAGCGAACATGATGGACTTTGCAAGAGGGATGATGGACTTTTTCGGTTCAGGAGGTTCCTTATTAAGAAGGTCAGCAGTCGTAGGTGGGAGGAAGATTGCAGATACAGTCCAGAAAAAACAGAACCTAGCAAGAAATGAACAGATGGGTCAAATGCAAATGGCTAAAGGAAAGAAAGCAGTTGGAGGGATTATAGATGAGACAGATGAATTACGGAAAAAGCAGGAGAGAGAGTTCAGTCAGAGTCTAATAAATAGAAGTCTCCTGACAGGTGCATTGACAAATACTGAAGCACAAATGTTAGGTACTGGAGGACTTTTACAGTAGATTTTTTGCACTTTTTTTTACATTGAACCCCATATTCTCCCCCTTTTTACTTTATTTTACATTCAAAAAAAAAGGACTACAGAAGCACTAAACCTCTGTAATCCCTTGCTATTGGCGGAGAGGATGGGATTCGAACCCATGTTGGCGTTGCCACCAAACGTGATTTCCAATCCTAATAATTGGGAATCATATCTGCGAGTTACCCTACCTACGCTATTCTTTTTACTTTCACTTTACATTCGCCAATTTCTTCACCTGCTAACTCCATACTACTCGTAAGATGTTGTGGTGATAGGTGAGCATACCTGAATACCATATCAACTTTAGCGTGTCCAAGCAAGTCAGCAAGACTTCTGAGTGTCACTCCTGCCATAACTGCTCGACTAGCAAATGTATGTCTCAGGTCGTGCCACCTGAAATTAGTTACCCCACTTTCCTTTAAAGCAGTGTCCCATGTCCTCTCAAAATTATTAGGTCTATTAGGATTGACTGAAGATGGAAACACATAATGAGAAGCGAAGTTAATTGTCCTTCTCCTTCTCTGTAGAATCTCCATAAGGTCTTTGGTCATGGGGATTGATCTAGGCTTGCCAGATTTGGTTTCCATAAGTCTAATATGGTTACGCTTAAAATCCACATCCTCAAACTTGAGATTCCAGATTTCCTTCTTCCTTGCTCCGGTCTTCAGTGCCATCACAACTGCATCCCAGAGATCACCTTCACAGGCATCCAGCAAATCCTCCTGCTCTTTCTTGGAGAGATAACGGATACGATGTTTGGGTTCTTCCAGCTTCATTATGGAGGAACAAGGGTTTTTCTTCATCCATAAGAAATCCTTAACACACCTACCAAGCACTGCACTCAGTGAAGACAAGTATCTGTTCTGTGTGGTGGAGGATCGTTCTGGTGACTTCAGTGAATCCCTGAGTTCCTTTATTATTAAAGGTGCGGATTCTGTTTCCAGTTCAGCAAGAGTTTTTGATCCTAATTTCTCTTTCCAGAAATTGAGATGGTGAGTGAATCCAACCTGAGTATGCCTTGCTCTATTGGATAGAATATCCTTCTCGTATTTCTCAATTGCCTCCCTGACTGTATGCTTATGTGCTTCAGTCAATTCCGCAACTTCCTTACTTTTCTTCTTCTCCTCCCTTTCTTCTTTCTTTTTAGCTAAGAGTTCATTTGCAAGTTTGTATTTAAAATCATCTGGGTTCTCTGCTTTCCTGTATTCCTCCAGAGTGCAGAGGTTATATGTAGGAGATCGTTTCCCCTTCTCCCTTAATTCTGGAATCCTTACTCTGAGGAATCCAGTATTATCATCTTCAAATATTCCTATTTCTTCTCGCATCGTTTTCTCCTATAGTTAGTTATCGCTTTTAATCCTTCCGTTTCAAGGATTAGTTTTTCCATCAGTTCTACGTGCAGACCATGTTTTATTACACACCTCTGCATCTTAATGATCCCATTTTGTAAACTGATTGGATCATTAAACGTGCAGACGCACGTTTTACTGAATGCTTCTTCATTATATTGGATGTCACTCAATTCTAATCCCTTCTCTAGTGCTTCATCAGATAAGTGACTCTCCAAGTCTTTCCATGTCCTCCATGTGTCAGGATTGGAATTTTTCAATTGGACTGTTATTTGTTCTTTCATCTTATTTCCCTCCTTTTAGAATCCGTTCTAACGAATCTATTAATCGGTTAGCATCACCAAGTTCTTCTTCCAGTTCAGTGATGCGGTTAAGGTTTGATTTTCCAGTGAGTAGCCACTGAATATCGTAACCTGCTTCTGCAATACCTATTATTATGGTTGCTGATAGCCCCCTTTTTTTATCAGAAAAAGTAGACCCTAACTGAGAAGGTTCGACTCCTATCTGCCTAGCAATCTTTGCTTGATTACCTCCATTTTCTTTAATAAGGATTTTCAGTCTTTCCTTTATCTTTTCCATCTCCTTGCCATTTTTCTTCCCCTTTATAGAAATCTTTTGTTGACAAACATATTATTATGTTTATACTAATTAACACATTGAGATTAATACAAACGTATTTGATATATAATTATCAATAGTTTTTAATTAACAACAATGTAATTAAGAATATATACTCACTAATCTTAAATGTCAAGGAGAAAAATGAATATAAGAGAAAAGATGAAAGCAGTTGGTGTAACCCTGAGTGATGTAGCGCAGGAAATGCCAGATAACAACTACCCCCAAATCTGTAATGTCCTTAATGAAGACCTTAATGAAAAGGTCAGGGAAGTAGCAGAAAGACTCTGTGAAGAAAAAAAGACTGCTCTACGTTCCGTCTTAGAGTTATGACTGAACTGGAAAATGTTTTGTACCTTTTGGTTCAGGAGATACGTGGACTCAGGGCAGATTTAAAACTCTCCACTCAAAAGAAACTCCTACTAGAAGAACGTCTTGAAACAGATAGGACTGTCAAGCGATTAGTCGGCTTGCACAATAAACGTCAAACAAATGGAGATTGTTGATATGAAGAAAAAATGTCATGTGTGTAAAAAGGAACTCACAGGGTTAAAAACTAGATTTTGCGGAAACGTCTGCTACCTCAATCATAAAGCAGAATCGGCAAAGAAACACTCTGCATTAATGCGGAAAAAGAATCCCCCCAAACCCTGCACTGTGTGTGGAGAAGAATTTCACCCCCTACGTGCAGATAACACTGCTTGTTCAAAAGTCTGCTCACAAGAGCAAGCGAAAATTCGCCAACAGCGAAAACGTGACCAATCTCGCAAATTAACTCCTGTTAAACCTATGGAGAAACGAAAGCCCATTGTAGTCGTGGAAGACCACAAGAAGTTTGAACGTGTAAAGGTTGCAGAATTTTGTAGAGGTGACAAAACAAAAAAATACGTTCTCGCTTATCTACAAACAGGTGGAACTATCCTGAAGTTTCCAGATGAGCCAAGAGCAAAAATCCCAGAAGTCAATATCCCATTTGGTCACACTCACGATGAGTTGATGGGATTCGGTTTAGAGTTTGATCACGATGAGCAAATAGAAATAGATGCGCTTTAATATTATTCCAGTTCCAGCACCACGACAAAATCGTTCAGATCGCTGGAGGAAACGACCAATCGTTTTGCGATACAGAGCATACAGTGACGCTCTACGTCAAGCCTGTCTTGAAGCAGACTTTGTTCTTGGTGAAGCAATATATATGGAGTTCTATTTTCCAATGCCTAAATCATGGTCGCAGAAGAAGAAGGATAAGATGGTTGGAGAACCGCACAAACAACGTCCTGACACTGACAATGTTGTCAAAGGAATCCAAGATTCATTACTGCCAGAGGACTGTAAGGTCTGGCACATTGAAGCAAAGAAATTCTGGAGCGTAGAAGGTCA
>Ga0080013_1001072_pt1 | contig 37203 bp, 55 predicted proteins | sample ETNvirenome_6_85_FD_69236 | JGI IMG/M metagenome (GOLD analysis project Ga0080013, IMG submission 69236) | Marine viral communities from the Pacific Ocean - ETNP_6_85 (SPADES assembly) (version 2) | ecosystem: Environmental > Aquatic > Marine > Oceanic | place: Pacific Ocean | collected 2013-06-19
TACATTCTCCCAGTGAACATTAGCCGCACTCACCACGATGCTAACACTGGCGCCCGCATCGAGGAGTAGGGTCGGGCGGTCTGTTCCCCTGCCGAGCCCGATGATGCTCACCCCTGCAACGTCGCAAGTGATGGCACTTGCACCCGTCAAGGTTTCGCTATGCCCTGTCATTACATAAATAACGTCACCCTGGTTTCCGTCGCATTGATTTATTGCTGAGTCGATTGTGGTAAAAGGTGCGTCGGGGCTATGCCCGAATCCTGCGGTCGTTCCACCTGTTGAACTTCCACTGTCTACAAAGTAGATATTCCCAGTGGTGAGGGATTCGTTGACGACGGTATAGATACCGCCGGACTGTTTTCGTACAAATAGTTCTGTCTTTGCCATAATTGCCTCCTAGCTTTTCGGGGTTTCGACCCTTGTTGCATTATGTGGCTCCAGGGCGTACACAGACGCCCTGTTTTGAGCCTATTCATTTGTCTATGGATGTTCTTACCATCTTGTCCTTCGGGGGTTCTGTTTCCGCTTTAGACGTACTCCAAACATCTGAAACGTACTTCTTCGCCTCGTCCTGACTGAATCCGTGGTCATCCATCGCCTGCCAGACGGCAGAAGCCCATTCAATAGGCTCCATGCCGTCCGGTATCAAACGCCGATTGCCCGTGATTGCCCTTGCCATTAGCTTGGGTTCACGTAGACTTGGCTTCCGGTACTAGCGGCTCCCTGTAGTTCCTTCTTCGGGTATGCGTAACCATAACGAACGACCACGCCCGTAACATTGTCAGTGCCGGTGTTGCCACCTTCTGCGACATAGAGCCTGATATGGTCAAAGCCATTGTCAACATCTAAGTCCTCAGCCCTTGCTTCTATGATACAAAAATCGCCATCACTATCAATCGGGGCGTCGGTATCGTAGTCTCCTCCAGAGGCATCAGTCGTGAGGTCTTTTGCTGATGTCCCAGAAGAATCGGTTGCCTGTTGCAACCGGCACTCATCAAGGTCATCGCTAGAGTCCCACGTTCCGATCTCGACGTAAGCACAGACTCGGCTATAGTTTTTCATAGGTAGCCACCCGCCCGAGTTCTGCGCGTTGGTTCCGCCGATGTCTGAAGTTTCCAACAGATCGAATGATGCGTGTTCACTAAGTCTCATTGACATTTCATCCTCCTATTGCTCGCGTCGGGGGCTAAGTTTTGCCCCCGCGCCACTAGGTTACTGGGGCACCTGGCCTGGGTCGTACGTGTCGGCCTTTTCTTCGGTCTTTTGTTCGGCCGTCATTGCCGCACCGCACCGTTTGCATGTCGGGGCATATTCCTCGGCATCGTGCATCCGGCTACAGGTCGGACATAATACTTGCAGTCCTGCGCCACCTGGTGCTTCTGTCGTTTGTAGTGCCATCTTAAACTCCTTCAGTTACAAATTATGATCGGGTCGCCAGGTTCACGAACGGGCTCAACGTGTTGGATCCGTTTCGTGGTGTTAGTGCGCTTTCAAGCCAGGGTCGTCCATCGAGTCGGCTTGTGAATCTCCATACGGTTTCGTCGTTCTGGAATCGTACGTGTGGTGAGGATGCCATGCTCAAGCTCTGGCGATCTGCGACCACGTAGTACCCGAAATCAACGAAGAAAATGTCACCCGCGGTTCCAAGACTCTGGCACTTCTCGCTGAGGATCAGCGGTCGCCCGTAGAGTGATGCTGGTGCGGCCCCTGCCATATTGCTCATCATTACCGCAGATCCGCCAGTACCAACAGATCGGCTTAGTGCCACAATCTGTGGGAGTGTATCCGGATGAGCTACCCAAACCGCTCTACTTCGTGAGCTTGGTAGCATCCGAGCATACATTTTATCGATATTTTCAGCCGTGATGGTTGTCGCGGCCTGACCGGTTTCCTTAGCAACTGTTACCAGGGCATCAGCGTTAAGAAGTCCTACAGGTTGACCACCGCCCACGCCGTTGATGAACGCATCGTCCTCAAAGTAGGAAAGTGCCTGTGGGAATAAACGCATGAGTAATGCTTCCAGGGATATCGCCGAGTCTGCCAGGAGTTCGTTGGCCGCACTGGTATAAGCGGTCAATTTCTTGGCGGTCAAGGTGACACGCCCGAAGCTCGGCTCGCTACTTGTGTAGGATCCGGACTCTGCGGTCCAGTAACCACGAACACCACCGAACACGTTGGTTGCATGGGTCGTGTCTACTATGGTTGGTAGACTCAAGTTCAATGAACTCATCGGGAGCCGGAACGCCCGTGGCCTTACAACTGCATCTTCTAACGCCAGGGATAGAAGTTGCGTTGTGAAGGCATCAGGAATTAAGAAACCACCCTGATCGCCTTGGCCTTCCCCAAGAACCTTTATTTTTGGATCTACCCCGCGGGATTGTATCGTGCTAGGGGCTATAGCTGTTAGGAACTCTCCGAAAGTTGCGAATTGCCCATCCATTGCAAGGGCTTCCCGCTTGAGTGCTGTTTCAGGATCTACCGTTTCGCCCTGGCGGAACGCCTTGGACTGTACCGCTACTTCCTCGGCCATTGGCGGTCGAGATATAGCACCGGAATTGAAGGCCTCATCCATTTGGTCCTTCACCGTTGTGCCGACTTGCTCGGCAACCTTATGCTCGATATACTCGTTGAGCGTTCCCTCGTTGAGCATATCCTCCAGTTCAGCTTGTGTTTTGATATTCTCCGACATTACTACTTACCTCCGAATCTTGATTGTATTGCTTCCCTGACAATGGCGTCGACGGGCTTCGGCGATTCCTTCGGATGCGTGTGCATAAATGAGTGCATCATCGCCCGAACGTCATCTCTGACGATCTCGGCGATTTCCCTGGCAAATGCCTTCCTATCTTCGTCACTGATCCAGATCCGTTCGGTGGCTTCTTCGGTTTCTTCAACCACTTCGTCCGCCACTTCCTTGATCTCATCCCCAAAGTCGCTCAGCATCTCATTGACCAGGGTGTCGATTTCAGGGTGAAGCCCAACACCTTTCAGACTTTGCAATGCTTGAGCGTTACTAGGTACCGTCACCTGGGATACTTCCAAGAGTTCCTGGCCCTGAAACTCGTAGGCCATATTACCGGCCGTTTCGATTGTCTTGGCCTTGGACATATCCGGAACGAAACCAACACTGAAGGCCGCCCGCCCTTTACTTGCCAGGACGAACCCCCAATCGGCTTCGGCGTTCCCTTGCTTCAGATAATACTGAGCGTCTCCGATAAGTTCCTTACCTTCGACTCGTATGTCAGTCCATTCCCCGATCTGATTACTCAAACCCCGATAGTTATGAGATGAAAGTAATATTGGATGCGCCTTGAAATTATCCAGATCCCAATTAGCCTGGCGGATGATATCCCCGTCACGGTCGACATTCTCGGTCGAAACCACCGCGGATATCCTACCGGCGGCTTTGTCCAGGATCTTGATTTCTGTAGGTCGTACAAACTTCGTTCGGTGCGCCATTCCACCCTCCCTTATTTGCGGTGAACTTGCGGGCTCAAATAGGATGCCTTCCTGTGTTGAGCAATGCGACCTGGCATCAGCAATAGACCAATCGCCCTTCGGGTATCGCAGGGCCTGAAGATTAGTGCCTTCGCCGTTGGTTCCCCATATGGCATCCACCCGCTTGCCATCAATTGTTTTCCAATTGTTCTGCCTTCGAAATTCTTCGAACTGCGAAGGTGGTGCAATCCTGCAACTATGTTCCCCCGCGTATGGCATATTCAAACTCCAATAAATAAAGCCCATTCAAGTCGACATACTGGTGGCAGTATTACCGCTCAAATGGGCTTCTGGAAGCCTCTGGGCCATTCAATTACGCCGAAGGGTACCACGATACCTTTTACCGTGTCAACACAATAAAAAAGCCCCCCGCGATCTTCGCGAGGGGCGTAGCCGAGTCGGTTATCTCGGCGACCGTTCCCTTTGGTTTATCGGGCCCTGGTCCACCTGTAGTCATCGGGTCCAACCTGGCGGTTACGTTTTGCCATCTCCACCTTGTGCTGTTCGATTGCTTCGGTGATAACTTCCTGGATCCCTAGTGTCACCGCCTGGACTATCTGCGTATGTGCTTCGAGTAATGTCATTAGTTGGCCCCCTCTAGGATTCGGATTAGCTCGGCCTTACCGGCTTGTTGGGATTCCTTCGAACGTAGCGTTGAATCGGTGCAGTCATCGCAGAAGTGCCAGTTGGAAGTCCATCCGAACTGTATCCGCTCCCCCGAGATGGCATCCGGCGCCGTGATCTCCGGATGATTCGCTACTGCCTGTACCTGGTGGCCGTTCTCACATTCTAACGTTACAGCTATTGCTTCCACACATTCTCCATATTTGTGCATCCGCTCGCATGTCTTGCACCATCCGCTCAGTGCTATCGCTGTTCGCTTGGTTTCTCCTCTGAGTGCTATCTTTGTGTATTCCATTTTCGTCTCCCCCTTCGTGTTTGTGTTCCTTGTACAAGGTACATTGTAAAGGTTTGGGCATTACTTGTCAACGCATTGACCAGTCGATTCCACGCCTGTGTACGCTCAATTTCGAAACTGAACCGCCAGTTTAAAGAAAATCACCGCATTTCTGCGGTGATTTCTTACAGTCCTGGGATCTCTACTTTATCAGGTTCTCATACCTCAGATCGAAGTCCAGGTGGGCTTTATCCCACCGCCGCCAACATGCCTCGGAATCTTCGCAGACCGTTCGCCATACGATACCCCTGCCGCCGACATGCCCTGAGCGCGGTCCAACCCCGCGCCCGATATACCCGCAATGCTGACACTCTGATTGCATCATGGTGCCCGCCTTCATCGTTCATTCCTAACTGGTATCACCGATAGCATTTGCTCCACATAGGTTAGGCATTTCGCTATAGAATACCCCTCTGACCGTCCATCAGAATGGATTCTTACGTCTGCGGTAGATTTCATTACATCTCCGCCATCAGCAATCCGATAGACGATATTGCTTTTCCCCTCTTCGATAAGTTCCAATGCAGTTCGTATGTATTCAAGTTCTAAAGCAAACCGTTGTTCCATTGTCGTCTCCTTCGTTTATTTATTTGGCTTCCGCCGAAGCTCCGGAGAGCGTTTCGGGGGGGAAGCCATCCCCCCCATCATCAGGACGGTTTAGAGGCACTTTTTGCAAGTTATATTCTCAGCATCATACTCAGAGTTGATGCTGTGGGAAGGTGAAACGTTCCAAGCGTTGAAGCCCCTGCCTCTGTAGTCTTGGCAGAATGGTGAAGCCCCGAACCAGAAGTTATCTGCGCCGTTACTGTTAGGTCGGGTGACTGCAATCTCTACGCCGTTCGAGAGATGAACCTTCTCTCCACTTCCGACCCTGATTGTCAGTTTCTGCCATCCAGTGACTACGGTGGCTTCTGCTAGTCTTGGGTCAATTCGGATAATGTTGCCCTTGTGATCTCTGTCGCCATCTCTTCGGTAGTTCGCAATATCAACGTTGACGATATCGCCCTGGGCTAGTTCCCTGAAGTTCTGGTTGCTGTTTAGTGCTAATCTCATTTGCTTGCCCCCTTCGTTGGTGTTTCTTACCTTGTACAAGGTAAGTATACAGGTGGAAATACTACTTGTCAACAGGTGGTCAAGTTATTTCGTGCCTATATCTGAGCAATTTCTAAAATCGGACGCCAATTTCCTGTTTTGGACAAAATAAAGCCCACGAAACTTAATTCGTGGGCTTTATTCCTGGACCCCTGATTTGTCTACGCGATGCGTTCCGCCTTGCACTGGCGGCACTTGATCCTCGTACCATCAGCAACGTCCTTCCCGAGTAACCGGTTGCATCCAACGCATCGAAACTCAGGAACCCTGGGCAACCCCGTTTCGATAAGCTCCGAGGATAATGGACTGACCGTTGTGACTTCATCCTCGCTTATATCCTTCGTGCGGTACCTTACGACACACCGGCAATTCGGGTGCTGTGGAACAGTGTCGACATTGCCCGCGAATATGGTGTCAATCGGAATCCAGCCCTGGCTCTCGTTCTCCAGGCATATATCGTCAGCGGCTCCGGAAGTCATCCAATGCTTTTCATCCCTACCCTGAGATATGGCGGCACCCTTTTGCCCTTCACCCAGGGCGATGGCCGTTTCTGTCCTGGCAATCGTTCGGGCCTTCTCAGGACTGAACGCGTGGTCCATACTAATTAGGTCGGTCGTTGTTTCGATGGATGCGCCCTCCAGGATGCTTCCGGCCACAATACTGCGAACCCGCTCCCTGGTAGTATCTGCGACCCCCTGTATCATTGTGGCGGCCTTTTCCCTGGCCCACTCCCCCGCAATGCGCTGTACCGTCACCCCAGGAACCCCAGGGAACTCCGCAACGTACGCCGCAGAATAAGCCGATATCAATTCCTCGACAATCTCGTCTTCATACTTTGCGACCCAGTTCCAATCGTACCCGTCGATGTCTGCGATTTCCAATTTGGTAATTACCATCAGCCTATCCTCCGCATATACTCAATCAAACCGGCGCGTTCGTTCCGCAACCGCCTGGCCCAACTTGTATCCATCTCATCTTCTTCGTCATTTATTTCGTCATCCCTGACAGTGCTTGCGGCCTTGACTACGCCACCAGAGGCCTCCAGGCCTATCAATCCGCCGCCACCTGACTGCTCCAGGTATTCGTCACCCCCGTCGGTTTCCCCATATCCCAAAAGCGACCGTGACTCATTACGTGTCAGGAATCCGCCCTGGTATCCACGCTCGGCAATGTTCAGGTTCAATTCGCGATTCTCCGGAGTCGGGTCGACATAATCCAGGGATAACGTCTTATCTACCAGGTGAACAAGGCGTTCGTTGATCGCCTGTTTTATTCGTTCCAACCTCGGAGTGAGAATATGCCGCCCGAAGAACTCGTCGCCCGCTTCGGCATTGGCCCTGTTCACCGATTCGGTGATACCCATAACCGACAGCGGGATCCCGTAAGCCCCCAGGATAATGTCACGGTTTACCCGCCTCAGATCGTTCATCTGCATATCGCGTTGGCTGAACTTACGATCAACCCACTTGCCGCGCTCCAGGATCGCAACCCTGTGAGCGTTCGCTACGCCCTGGTGCTGTTGCCCCCACCTGGTTACCAGGCGTTCGAAGTCCTGGTCGCTCATTCCTTCGTCGAATTGGAGTATGCCCCCAGGCATTGCTCCATTCGAAAAGAAATTCCGCGTCCATTGCGACGCCATCTGTTCGGCCCCCAGGTCCATCGCCATCGCCTGAACTGTACCGATCCCCCTGTAAGGATCCACGGGGCTCGGCCTCCGGATAAATATTACGTCCTTGCGTTCCAATGGGATTTGAGTCTGGCCGATCGTGTACACGTACCCCGCCACGAACTCCGTAGGATGCGGAACCGGCCGTATACGGTCCGGCCTGATGTTCCATAGCTCCACCGGTCTTCCACCCCTGTTTCGTACAATCAACCACCAGATTTCACCGGTCAATTCGAAATGCTGTATCGAAGTTTCGATAAATTCGTGCCTGGTCGTAAACGGGTTCACCGACCTCCATAGATCGATAAGCGGGTGCTTGGGTACATCGCGATGTTCACCGTCCGGCATTGCCCGCTTCAACTTCCAATCAATCGCCGCAGTTGATGCGGCCACCCTATCGACAACCGCAAATAACCACGACGTCGAGGATAGCGACTGCAACTGCGATAGCTGATTCGGCGATGCCAGGCCGCCCCCGATACCGTTGATATTCATTCCCGTCGCAATTGACTGCGGCGGCCGTTCGGTGTTGGACTTATAGAACCCCTGGATTCCCCTGCTAAGTAACGTCATGGCTTATCCCTTCCGGTGGCAAGCCCCTGGGCAATAACCACCAAAACAATTCCCAATGCAATTACCGATGCGACCGGAGATAAAACCCACAACCCTGAAATTATCATAGAAATGCCCATGATCTCCATAAGGTGCGGCATCATCTGCACCCGCATCCACCCTATTCTCTGGCCCATTCTTCGGAACGTCCTCATATCAGCAACCACCTTATATTTGGCCTTCCCTTCTGGCTCAAATCGGTCATTCCCCATACCAGGGCGTCGAGTCGATCCGGACTCGACGGCGTTTCAGGTGTCCAGGATACCATCTGCTCCTCCAATAACGGTAAATTCGGTGCGTGGAACACCTTGCCCTGCTCATATAACGCCGCAATAGGTTCGGCCCGCATACGTTTGCCCCTGCTAGCGTGTACCGCTGTATACGGTACCGTCGACTTGATCGTTCGCAAGGTATGCTCCACCATGTCTCCACCGTTGTTAACTTCCCCGATTATCCGGTCGGCGTTGTGAATATCGAACGCATCAATCGCCTTCGCCGCCCATTGGTCCGGTGAATACTTCCCACTATAATCCGCCAGGACGTAAAATGAATCCCAGGACGCCCTGCCAACCACGAGAATACCCGTCTCGTCGGAGTTCTTGTTAGCTGTAACCGCAGGGTCTATCGCTACCACTACCCGCTCCAGGTCCGGTATATCAGCAACCTGGACCGAATGTATCATCGACCACTGCCACAACGCCCCAGGAACATCGTCGAGCCACTCCGCGAGTATCTCCTGTCGGCCGATCCTGGTGCCCCCGTACTGCTGTTCCAAACGTTCCTGAACCGCCGCGGATAGCGTCGGATTGTCGAACGTGGTAGCCCTTACCGTTGCGGTTGAATCCATTTCCGACAGACGCCGAACGAACTCCCTGTTCTTCGGAGTCGTCGTAACAATAGCCTTCGGATGTTCCCCCAGGCGAAGCCCGAACTGCGCCTGGTGCCAGGATGCCTCATTCCATAACGCTAATTCGTCAGCCCATAACAAGGACCATTGAGGCCCATTCCACCTGGCACTTTCTTCGGATCCCATAAATTTCACATAACCGCCGTCGATATGATGCGCCTCACCTATCGACCGGTTGTATCGAAACTCCCCAGGGGCCAGGTTTATAAGGCCCGTAACGCCCTCCGCGCACACGTCGCGAGCGTCTGCAATCGTCGGAGCCCCAACACCCACCCTGGCATGTTTGCCCATAAGCCTCAAATGATCCAGCACGTAATGAGTACCGGCCATTGTCTTACCGCTTCCACGTCCTCCCAGGAGCAACCAGACATCCCAGGTGCCCTCCGGCGCTACCTGGTGCGGCAACGGTTCCCACTTACTGTTGCCGTTATCCCAAATATCACGGGCCGACATCAACCCAAGATCCGTAGAACTCATTCCACCTTCACCGCCTTCTCTCCGGTGTATTGCTCCCAACGCTCAATAGTTACCTGGACGTACTTCGGGTCAAGCTCTATCGCGCAGGACTTCCGGCGTGTACTCTCGGCCGCCATCAGCGTCGTGCCAGTACCGCTGAAGGGATCGTAGACCGTTCCCCCGAGCTTGCAGGACGACCTGACCGCCCGAACTATCATCGCGACCGGCTTCGGCGTCGCGTGGCCGTGTCTGTCTGCACCCTTTACCCTCGGATACTTCCAGATGTCGTCAATCGGCTCATACATCCAAACGTCCGTCATCGCTTCGTGGGCGTTATCGAAATACGCCCGCGTCTCATAAAACGCATCACGCAACTGCTCGTAATCCGTCTTGAACGCTTCGTATTCCTCGTTGAAAACCTCGTAATTAGCGGCGAAGTCCGAGGCCTTCGCCGCCGCCTGCAACTTCTCGTAATGCTCCTGGGTGATAAACCCCCACTGGGATTTCGTGAACCAATGGGAATACATACCTACACCGCAGATCCGCTCGATATCCTTCGGACCCCAACCCATCTTCTTGCAGTCAGCCTCTAGCCTGGAGCGTATCGGTTCCCACCCTTCCCAGTAATTGTCGGCGTTATTATTGAACCCCTGCTCGCCCAACATGAAGAATAAACACCGCTCCGAGGACTGAAACATCCGGCCCGCCTCGGTTTTCACCGACATTCCACCACCACCCTTATCCCATACAATCTCGTTCCGGAACGTCAGCCGCTCGGATTCCTTCAACCCACCCTCATGCCATAACCGCCAGAGATCGTCAGAATTGCCCCAGATGTACGCGCTCGCGTTGTCGTCTACATATGGACGACACGCGTTCCACCACTTTGTATGAAATGCGTCCAGGTTCGAATTGTGCAGATTGTCATTCTCAAACCCCTTATTCATACCGTATGGCGGGTCCGCATGTACCAGGCTCGCGGTCCGGTCACCCATTACCCTGGCAATGTTCGCAGGGTCTGTACTGTCACCGCATAAGAGCCAATGATCACCCAACTGAAACAGGTCGCCGACCTGTACCCAAGGGGTTTCGGGAATTTCGAAAAAATTCTCTTCAGGGGGCAAACTTAACCAATTTGGTTCTTGGTGTAGTTCGTTGGCATCGGCGTCGGCGCGTTGGTGGATGGCGTCCAGCATATCCGCCAGGGCCTGGTTTTCCAGTGTCATTACATCCTGCAATGCCGACAGTGCATCCGTGTCGGGTTCCGCCATTGCCGATAGCGGGTCAAGCGTTGCCAATAATATATCGGCTTCCGCTTCGTTCAGATCCGTTACCAGGACCGGCACCTTCATGCCTGGAGTAGTCTCGGCCCGCAGGTGGCCATCGATCAGCATCAGTCCTCGCGGTGTTTCGTAGGCTATAAGTGCGTCGGCATATCCTATCTCAGCCAATGCCCCGCGCAATGCGTCGGCCTGAGCCCCAGGGTGACGCCGCCAGTTCTTCGGGTTCGGTAATAATTCGGATGCGTTTACCTGGCGAAGTTCCTTGATCCTGTTGCGTATTTCCATTCTCATCTCCCTCGATTGTCAGGGTGAATGGTTATTCCGACGCTGTGAGAGCCCCTGTTTGGTGCCTCTAATAGGTCAACCGGTATAATACTACCAACCCCTGACAAATATCAATACTACCCGAAGCGTTCCTGTGCCGCCTGGTCGATCCTGGTGATCAGTTCGCCCGCTTCGGGCGGGGTGCCGTGAACGTCACGATAGGCATCCAGGAATACCTTCAGCACTTCATTCCAGTGAACAACGTCCAGGCGGATTCGGGCCTCTAACTGCTTCGGTGCGTCTAGCCCTAGCAGATCCCTGCGACTCTCCGAGATACGCAGGGCCTCGTGAACGCTTCCCATATCGGCCGGTCGCTGTAATACACCAGACCACACGGCCTGGTTCAGCGTCTCCAGGCGTTGCAATTCCTGCTCCCGCAGTTCTTCCATGCCTTCACGCAGTACCAGGGCGTTCTCTCGTAGCTCACGCATCACCGCCTTATAGGATCCGGATGCGTTCGCATACCCCAGTTGCTTGGCGATGTTGGTATGACTGATGCCCGCCAGGCGGAGCTTCACCGCCTCCTGGGCTCGGAGTCGTGCCTTGACGTTGCGCCGACCACTGACGCGGGTCTTTTTCCCTTGCGGTACAATCGCTTTCGCTGGCATTATGTTTCCCCCTTCACTACCGGCACAGTCTGTCTCGTGCCTGATTCGGTCCATTCGTAAGCAATCCAGGCGTCATCAATGCGCACATAGCATAGCAAAGTTGCACCATTGTGAACAACTTTGAGTTGTTTAGCGGCACTCCGGAACAATGACAGGGCTTTATTGACCACCTGTGTTCGATTGGTGCCATCGTTGCGGATTGCTCGGGCTTTGACCTCAATCATCAGGAACTGGGAATCATTCCAGGCGATGATATCCGGAAATGCTGACAGGTGGGTTCTGCGGACCTCATACCCTGCATCTGTGAGTTGGTGTTGCAACAATGCCTCGGCCTTATTGCCTCGGGATCGTGCCCCTTTGTTTGTTGGCATAGAACGGTTCCTTCTGTTGTTGTGTTGTGTTGTGGTAATAGGGGGGGGTTATTAGATAACCCCCCTATTACCACAAGCATTACCACGCACGAAATATTGCAGAAATATTGAGATACAACACGGATCCTGTGGTGATTTTCCAGGCCCCACGCCTGTGGTGGTTGTGGTGGTTGTGGTAATTGTGGTAATTGCTAGAAATCATTGTTGTGGTACATCCTGGAACAGTCTCCGCATGACTGCCTCGACGACGTTCACCGTTACGGCGTTGCCCATCTGCTTATACCGTTGCGTGTTGCTGACACCTTCTGTCCAACTATCAGGGAACCCCTGAAGACGCTCACACTCTGTCGGAGTGAGCCTTCGGATATAGAAGCTCGTGCCGTTATCGTCTGCGTCGGTAATGCCGATCAAGTCCATATCGGAATGGTTGCCACCACTATGCGCTCCACCTGTGAGGGTGGCTGCATAATCCTGATTCTGTTTCTTTACCCCCTTCTTATCTATAATCGTATAGTCAACAGGTACAGCAACACCGTGTTGACGGTAAGTTGCTATGGTAAGAGTAAATGAAGGTTCGTCAGAATCTTTGGCACGCCGTCCTCTTTCATTTTTTTGCGTTCCTACCAAGAAAGGATCGGGAACTCTCACTCCCACATGCAGGGGCGGCCTGGCGGTGTCCAAGGCTTCAGGGATTCTGGTACCTTCAAAGAGCCTCAGTCCGTCAACCTGTTTCTGTGACAGGAAATACTTCGGGTCTACTTCCGACCTCGGCTCTAAGATGTCCGACAATATAGACTCGTTCCCTATTTTGTGGCACTCCGAGGAACCGACTATTGAGAACTTCCCATTGAACGTCATACCCAATGTCGGCAAGAACTCCGAGAATAGTGTCAAACGTCCTTCCCTCGTCGTGGTGAAGTAAACCTTTAACATTTTCCAGTACCACGTACCGAGGTCGTCGTGCGGAGAGAACCCTTGCGATATCAAAAAAGAGTGTCCCTCGTGTGTCATCAAGAAATCCTCGTCTTTTTCCAGCAACGGAGAAAGCCTGGCAAGGAAATCCGCCAACGAGGAGTTGAAACTCGGGGAGTTCATCGGGAACAATGGTTGTTGCATCGTCATAATTCTTCACTCCTTGAAAATGTGTGTCGTAGATTTGGGAAGCGTACTTATCCCACTCGCAGTATCCTACTAGCTCGTGGTCTACCCCTGCCCTTTGCAGGCCTAACTCGAATCCGCCTACACCTGAAAACATGCTGAAAACCTTCATATCCCGTATATCGTCGTCAGTTCTGTCTTGCATTGGTTTCATTTCCTTCGTCGATGTTTGGACTGCTCACCCATATGAACACTGGCATTGAATCCGCGTTTCTGAACGGCTATATTGCAGGGCTTGCAGATCCTGGTTTCTGGCCTCAAAGTTTTAGGGCTCAGAATGGTGCGTTTCCATTCCTGCTTACCGCATAGCTCACATTCCCACCATTTCCAATAGTAGTTGCCTGGTAGATTCAAGTCTTTGGAATGGCGGATCTCTCCTAGTTCTGGCATGACCTAATCCTTTTTCGGATAGATTGCATATAGGCATCGCTCGCAGTATCCCCGTGGTATTTGCTTATTGATTGCACGAGTTCCAACTCGTGGACGTCACGGAACATTCCCATAGCCATCTTGATGAAACAATCCGAATGGAGCCAAAGTTCACCCTGGCTCCCTCCATCCCACATGATCGCCGGCTGGTCTGATGGGCTGAAGTCTATAAATGGTTGCGAACAAAAGAAGCAATCATGGTGCCCTAACGGAAACTCTTCGAGGATTTCTGTATCGTGGAAAACTATTGCCATTTCTACCCCCTTCCCCAGTTAGGACATTGAGGATCAGTTGTACATCGAAAACCTGGCTGGAATATAACAGGAATCCAGTTCGGCATGTTCGGCCAACCTCCATCCATAACATAGACAAGCGGGTCTGCCTCGTGTATATGAATTGACTTATTGACCCTTAAGCTCGTAATCACATTCACAAGCTCTTCAGATATATCAGCCCACACAGCGACATTGTCATCGCCAATCGTCATTCGACCCTCACCCATTCCCTCATCCCCTGCAAGATTCATTATATCGATCATCGAAACGTAGGTCTTACTTCTTATTAGGTTCTCGACATCTTCCGCCAAGGTATATTCTGGGTTCCTGGTAATCATTTTTTACCTCCTCTTATTCCACCTGGCTAATATCTTCGCCACTCTTGGGATGCTTATCCCAAAGAACAACGCCAGTTGCTTTTGCGTGATGGTTGGGTCGTATTCACGCATTTCAATGAGGATACGGTTGCGCTCTGTTTTTTCGGATGCCATTATTCACCCCCGAACGGTACATACCCGTCTGGCATCCACCGGTACCAGGTGCCGGTGCATACCTTACCGCGCCTCAGCTTCCTGCCGCCGCAATCGCACCCCTCGTGCAATGTCCAGGGCCCAAGCTCATCCTTGGAGCCCCCGAAATACGGCCTGGCGTGGTTATTCTGTATGAGTAGTTCGTTGATATTCGTATTGCCGGAATACAGCGTTCCCAGGATCCGGCCGAACTTGCCTTCCTTCGTGGTTTGTATCATTAGTGGCTTGTCCAATATACGCACCGTATCCCGCAGGAATATCTTACTGGCAATCCCCAGTTCCTTTTCCTTCAGGTTCCTCGTCCTGGACTCGGGCGTGTCGATTCCCATAAGCCTGACACGGTCCACATTCCGCATATGAAACCCCAGGTCGATTTCTGCGTCGACGGTATCACCATCGACAACCCGTATAATCCGGCACTTGTAGATGTGGTTAACTTCGACCATATTTCACCTCTTCGGTTGGTTCGGTTTGTAATCATTGTCATGGCATTTACACCCGCATGGTGCAAGTGTCTTTTCTTCGGCGTACATATCGACAATATAACTACCGGTGCATACCCAGTGATCTTCCCAGTTCTTCGTATACTGACAGATCAGGGTTGTGCCCTTGATTTTCACATCCAATCTCCTTTCGGTTCGTTCACCAACAGTTCTTTTTTCAGTATTATAGACGGCTCGGTCTTTGCGAATGGTGCGGTTCGTAACAGCACTTCTTCGATCCTTGATTTCATCCGCCTGGCCGTTGCTTCGTTCACCTGAGCGTTTTTACCCCTGGTGGTCAACCTGACCTCAATTACCCACTTTTCAGGTGCCATGACTCATTCCCTCCAAATTATGACGCATCCAGACGCCCTGTTTTGGGCCTCTGGATGGTCAACTGGTGTACTGATACCCTAGCCTTCTTTCACGTAACCACGGCGGCGGCTTCCTACGATTCGCATAAATTTATTGATCGCCTGATATGCTTCATCCGTGGAATCGTACCCCATCATCTTCGTTACTGATCGCAAGGTATAGCCGTGTAGACGTAAATTAGCCGCCATTGCATCCTTGTCGGTAGGGGGTACGTTAATTGGCCTGTTTTCCCTGTATTCTTTATCCATGTCTACGCCCTAACCAATAGGCCCGATCTATCTGCTGAATCTTCACCCTGGCCACCAAATAAGCCGAAATCACTATGCCCGATATCACCGTGGCGGTTGCTATGCCTTTTCGTATACTCATCCCAACACCAGACCCTTCCCTTCAGAATCGACCGCTTGGATTGTACTATCCACAAGGCCGTTAAGATGCACTTCCGGTATAGAAACCGGAGTGCTACCGATGGCGGTATTCAGACAAATGAAATCGCCCGCAATGTGGCAAAGTTCGTTCAGGGCTTTATACTTCGGGGCATCCCTGGTATTGTCCTTCAGATCCCATATATAAGAACGCAGGGTACTTCGTTGCCCCGCTAACTTCGTCTTTTGTTGCGGCGTATCCTTCTCAGACGGTATGAGCCCGAGGACGTTTTCCAGGTCATCCCAGCGCATACGATGTTCGGCTGTTTCTTCTAACTTGTAAACAATCCTCATGTACAGCCGCTTCTCGTACTGTTGCATATCGCCCATTTTCCGCATGTCCTCGGCTTCAAGTACGACCGCCGTCGGGTCGTACTTGTCACCGCGGAATGACAGCGTGAACCCGAGGCTTCCGGACCCAGGGCCGTCATTCTCTTTTTCCTGCTGTAGCTGAATCGACAGTTGTTGCTCGGTTTCACTCTGGACGCTTCGCAACCGCCATAGATTCCTGGCGTCGGCCTTGATGTATCCGGATCCGTACATCTCGTCGGCTCGGTTGGTATGGTGAATAACAATGCAGGACGTTTCCAGGGCCTTCAGTGCTTCGAAGAATACACCGACCCCTTCCTCGTCGGTGATCTTACCGCCGACCGCCCGCTGTAGAGAATCGATAATGATAAATTCGATACCGTGTTCAATAATCAGTTCCTGCAAGGGCTCCACCATGTTGACCAATGGCACCTGTGCAATCTTGTACAGCATAGGCACCCCGCTCGTTCCCAATCCTTCGTCTACCCTGGCGACCCTGCGCCGCATCTTCGCTTCGGTGGTTTCGTAGTCCAGGTACAGCACATTACCCTTGACCGTTCGGAGCCCGCATAGCGAAACCCCGTGGTGTATCGCCTGAGCAAATACGATGCTCATGTACGACTTACCGGACCCGCTATCCCCGTAGATTACGTTGATGTCCTCGGATATCAGTCCAGGGATCCGCCATACGTCGTCATCCTCGGATTCCCTGTCGTATAAATTGACCGGCGGGCTCCCCTGGTAATAGCTTCGGAGGATTTCCTCGCAAGCTACCGACAACGTGGCCTTCCAATCGTTCACCAGAATGGGGCTGTTGATACCGAAGATGGATTGCATACCTTCGTCGCCGGATTTCTCGTTGCCCCTGACGTCTCGCTCGATCCATTGGGCCAGGTTCCGCCTGGCCCCTACCGCGCTGATATTATGGCGGCCCTTGAATATTTCCTGATAGTTCCCCAGGACATCCCTGCCCTGGACCGTGATATGCCCCTCCTTGGTATGACCTTTCGGAGGGGCTATCTGCTTTATTATTATCTTGATACCACGGTCGGAATCATCATAGGTATAGGTTCCAAGTTGCCGCTGTACGCTCATAACGCTCTCCGCTGTACCCTGGCGATTTCCGGCCGCACCGCCTCAACTACCTGGGGCGCCTGGTATTGTTCCCTTGGTTTCGGAGTGTAGCCGCCTTCGGCAAGTTGTGCCTCAAGCAATTCGTTGTTGCGCCTTGCTTCGGCCAGGCGTTCGCGGTCTACTGCTAACTGATCGACTTGGATTTGCCTATCCCAACACGCTTCGCACCATGCCGGAGAATGTGGATAATCTATGCCGTAATCCTCGCATCTATTTGACATAAAGGCCCCCCTTGGATTGGTAGACGTCCAGACATGCGTAGAACGCCTTTTTAGCGTTGGGTAGGTTTACTTCCTGTAGTTCTACCTGTTGGGAACCTTCGCGCTCCGGATCGTAGTCCTTGTAGATTTTCACCACGTAGGCTTTGACCTTGCCCGCGGTGAAATAATCTCCGACAGATTCCGACACCGATGCTGACTCGTTGATGAATACCTTCTTATGGAAACCTTCATTGGCTTCCAGTAACGCATAGTACCCCCCAACTTGAACCGCGTAATCCTTGCGAACGAACTTGTTAGGGGCTCCGGCTCCGGTGTATTGTTTAGCGGTTTTCCAATCAAGAATAACTAGCTCATCGTTGATAATCGCAACCGCGTCCACAGTTCCGCCATACCAGAGATCCGTCCGAGCGCATTTAAGCTCGGACGCTAACCAATGGGGTTTGAGTTCTTCGATATTTGCATACAACGCCCAAAATAGAGATGAGGCTAGCTGTGGAGTTTCCTCGTTGTTCATTCTGGCAATAATGTGTTCGCTGATTTCTTTATGTACTTCCGAACCGATGTCTAGGCTTTCCTTGTTGCTTTGTTTGAAACCCCATACATTGCCGGTTTCGAGGGCTATCTCAGACGCCCATTTAAGTAACCCGTCGCTTGATCCTGCGTCAACGTGTTTAGCAATAGTCGAACACGAGGGCATCCAACCCTGGATGCCCTTTACGTGATAGTGATGATTGCCGTCTATCGTGATGCTGTCATGGTCGGCCCATATTTGCCCCGCCATTAGCTACCCCCGAACTGGCCGAAGGCGTCCTCGACGTCCTGGTTCTGGATTGCCAGGGATGTCCAATAATTATTGAATTCCTCTAGATACCAATTGGCCAGGGTGCTATCCCTGATGGCTCCGAAGGGCTCGCCCTGGTCGTTGTAGAGTTTCCCCGCCAATACTAAATCCACTTTGATACGTACCCGATCGGTTGCCTGCATCATCGCGGTTCTATGGTTGCTGTTCCATTGTGTGAACCTGCCGCCGAGGTCTGGCTTTGCGAAGCCCGTTGTGGCCTGCGGTGCCGGTGTTGGGGTCAACACTACCGGCGGAGCTATTGAAGCGGGATTAGGCACCTTGGCAACGACCTGTGCGCCACCGCCGAGCGGGGTGATGGTATTGATCGTTGGTGTCCAGGTGCTACCCTCGGGAAGTTCTTCGTAATCAATCTTATAAGTTGCGCCAACCTGAGCAATCGGGCGGTTTCGAATATGTAAGTCGAAAACGCAATCAACTCCAGTATCGAGATCCCGCCCGTTCACTTTGTAGAAACTGTGTTGTGGGTTCTTGGTAGCCCTTGCTTCGTCGGATATTGTGCTAATTTCGAACCGTTCCATTACAACGTAACTTTTGTTGGTCATTGTGTCCTACTTTCGTTTATTAGTTCCGCACCTTCGGCGGTGAAAAATATTCTTCAACCATGTCGCGGGCCTGGACTATTTCGTCGGGTATAGGTGCCATGTTGTATATCCACTGTCTATCCTGATCGTCCAGGTCGTCAAGTTCCGGCATAGTGCCAGACCTTGATACGTGAAGCATCATCCGGCGAAGGAACGTATCGTGGGGTTCAGTGGAATTGTTTTTTCGCTTCATACCGTTGAACGCTTCCACGGTTGCCTTGCTAACCGGAAGTCTGCTTTCGTGTCGCTTCGAAACTTCCATACTGTCTCCTTTCGTGATGATTCACCTGGGCGCAGACTAGCACTGCGCCCAAGTGTGCGTATCTTATCACCTTGGTCAAATGGTTGTCCACGGTGATGAATGGGCTATATCCGCAAATAATCGTAGGCCCGTCGTCGCGTATCCAGGCTACCGCCGAACCATGACAGTTGCATCCGTTTATCTTCTCGGGCCTGTAAGGCGTCCAGGAGCCCTTCTTCGGTCTTGACCGGCTTCTCATGGTCCAGGTAATAGGTAACCGCGTTGATTGCGCCGTACGCGGTGCCCTGCATCCCGCCAATTGTATTGGTCGGATGGTTCAGTATTTGCATCGTGGATTCATACGCCGACCTGTTCCTCGGATCTTGTTTATCGTACGCGGTATCGTCCTTGAAGTTGTAAACCAACTGCAAGTATTCTTCGACTTCCCAATCCTGCATAGTTTTAGCAACCGCTCGTTCCATGATCTTTTCGAATAGCCCGAACCGGTTCGTTGCCATCCCCAGGATTTCCTGGGCTTCGTCTACTCTGTCCATGACATTGGAAGTGTGCTTACCGTAGAACCCGCTACGTTCCGCCAGTGCCGCCATCAGTGTGTTTTTGCAGACGATACGATTCGACGTAAACAACACCCGAAACGCTGAACTGCCGTCGTGCGACGTACATAGCAATATCAGGCGCTCGATATTATCCCCAGGGATTGGTTCTATATCCCCCAGGATCTTGGCCTGAAGGAATACCAGTTTCCCGTTGTCGAAATCACCGCCGGAGTGATACACGACATCGTTACCGTCTACGAGCGAATCCAGGAACCGGAAGGATTCTCGGTTCTGGATTGGCTTGTAGTACCGACCACTCAACCCCAGAACTTGACCGGTGTCACTTCGCCTGGTCGCATACTTGTTAGGTACACGGGCGAACCCGTCACCCTGCGGTACATACAGTCCGTCCTGGTGGACTTCCCAATTCAACCCGCATTGCTCCAATGCTTCCTCTGCTGTACTGCAATTCTCCAATATCTGTACACTCATACCTTACCCCCTGTTAAATTCCAATTCGTGATAATTCTTCTTCGTTGGGCTCGCGAGCGTCGTACCTACCGCGCTTATACGTCACAACCTTGTAGCCGCTTTGCATGTAATGCCAGGGCTTGATTGCGAACCATACCAGGACTCCATCCTTGACCGCCAGACGCTCAGATTTTGTCAGGCCGGATACCCAACGATAGGAATCGCGACCCCAACCATGTTTTACGGCCGTCAATGATTGGATTGGTGCCAACATATTACTTGCCCCCCTTCCATACCGTAATACGGCCTGTGGTGCCGTCCTGGACTATCCATCCACGTAATGCCCTGCTGTATATACCGATCCACGATATCTTCTTCATAGATCCCCTTCCAACCGCTCATAATTTGCGAGGGCTTGTGACCTCGCTTGCGGTTTACCACCGCCCGAAGGCGGTGTCACTCACCAACCTAACTGCTTATAAAACCCAACAGGATACAGACAATCAGACGGAACTTTATTCTTGCAACTTGTTCCAACTGCATGCCATCCCAATCCACCGAAACCATCTTCATCATATCCGTCGGCATGCCTTGCCCCAAAAGGCAAGGCATTTTCTGCGACCGACCTATGAATCCAATAACACGTAGCAACCTTGACCGTCTTGCCACAAACAAAGCAGTCGCTCTTCCCATCCGTGTCATCATTATTGCCGCCCTCGTATCTGTCAGACATTATTTCGTATCCGCTGTGGAAATATCTGTCCTCTAAAGGAACTAAGTTCGGGATATCTACGTTCTCTATTATGTCTTTTGCCTTTGTCATCCTTGTCTCCTCTAACCGCTGTAAGTTTTGCCAAGGCTTGTGACTTGGCTTGCGGTTTACCACCGCCCGAAGGCGGCGTCACTCACCGAAGGGCGATTATTCTATCCTGGTTATCGTTACCTTCCCTTCTTCTTCATTCCAAGTGACAGAAGAACCTTTATTATTTTTATCTGTGAGTTTCCTTAATAACGATGCGGTTATACCATCCGAGTTAGTTAGGTAAGAATATTTTTCATAGAATTCATCGTAAGTTATCTTTTCTGATTTCCTACCATCCCAAGTTGCCCAAGACACTTTGAATACTTTGCTTTCCATTTGCTTGCCCCCTTCGTATTTTGATTTGGCTATCGCCGACCCTTGCGGGTTTCGACTGGTAGCCGTCCAGTCTCATCAGGGCGAGGTTAGATTTGGTGCTTTGGGCATGGGCAAAGATTTGACGTGCATTCTGGAAATGGCTCATTGAAAAATTCCTCGTCATAATCGTGTTCGATGCCATCGACAATCATGATGGGGTTCTTTATCTTTAGTTCGGCGGCAATGTCGAAAGCGTTGCGGGCTACTTCGTTGGGGTTGATTTCTACCTCTGCGAATAACTCCTGGGCTATTTCGAAGATTTCCTGCTCGGTGGTTGTGATTTTCATTTCTGTCTCCTTCGTTTTGGTTTAGTTTGGCTATCGCCGACTCGTTAGAGTTTCGGGAGGGGTGCCGCCCCTCCCATCATCAGGGCGAATCAGATTTGCAGGAAGTCTGCTCGGTTCACTTCCCAGGAGTAGTCATCGTCCGCTTTGTCCTCGCAAGCGAAGCAATCGCCGCAGTAGGGGTTCGTCTCTGAACATGCCCCGTTGCATAGGTCGCACTTGCAGATGCTTAGGTGTCCGGTGTTTTCGTTTGTGCTTTGGTTTGTCATTTCTGTCTCCTTCGTTGGTGTTTCTTACCTTGTACAATGTACAGTATGGGGCTTTCCACACCTGTTGTCAACAACTGGTACAGTGCCCGTAGGCACAAATTGGTGTGAGTTTCCCCCAATTTTGTGCAATTCGGGCAAAACAGGGGTATTTGATAGCAAAAAAAATAGACTCCCAGGCTAGGACAAAACCTGGGAATCTATCGAAAGGGGCGAGCAATGACAGTGGATGGCATCATCGCTCCAGGTCAGTATATCACAAGGTTACTGCACCGCAGGAACCGCCATCGTGCCCTCAACATTCGCGGTATTGGTAAAGCTCTTATACACTACGGTATTTTCTATCTGAAATGCTTTAGTGGCCAAATTCGAATCACCCCCAATTTCATTGAGTATGACTTCAAGGGTGCCTGCCTTCACGCGGTCGATCTTACACCCCCCGCCGCGCGAATATAAATTCGATAATTTCAGGACGTCGACCTTGCCGTTGACCCCACTACTGGCCGCCGTAATTTTCAATTGGTCATAGTACGAATCGGAGGCTTTCATATCGTCAGCGCGGTTTCCGCCGTTCACGCCCCTGTCTCTCGGAGTTCCTGCGACAGCGGCTATTGACTGTCCATCAGAATAATTTCCGTGAACTATAAGTTTGTGAGCTTCAATATTCGATAGCGTCAAGGTTTCGCACCGCCACCGGTCAACAATCATATGACCCACTTCCAGGAACGTACCGGTGAAAGCGGGATCAGCTACGGTCGGAAGGCCCCCAACTATAATGACATTGGTTTCTCCGTTTGGAAGGGCGCTTCCTGTATAAGCCGTTCCAAGAGTCGTATCTGTAATCTCTATGAGTCCTACGCTAGTTGATCCCAGGTCGAGTCTCAGAGTATTAAACTTTTCTTCGAAGAAAACCGGTGCGTCCAGGGGTGCATTGTAGACCCCTGGATCACCGTTGCTGAAACTCTTTTCCGCCAGGATCGTTTCGTTCACAACGACCCCCGATGTTGCGACACTTCCCGCCACCAGGAATGACATCGCTTGAGCAGGTGACAGCCCCATCGTCTTAGTCAGGAACGTGTACGGCAATTTGGCGATTGTGAACGTAGTGCGCCACTTCGCAGATTCAGTTTGCAGGTACTCTACCTTGGCTAATACCCAATCTCGACCCAGCTTAGCTTTATTATATGTGGCTCTGGGCGAACGCAGACATGCCAAAATGAAGCGTTTGACCTGTCTGCCCATGTATCGTATGCCTTGCCACGTTTTGCGGTACATCCAGCGCGTTGCCCTGGGAGGTGCTAACAGCGTCCAGATCAATCCACGTTTCAAAGCCCTGATACCAGACCTTATTCTTTTCATGGTCACCTCCTGGTTACGTTTTGGTTACTAATCCGCCTCTAAAATTTTGAACCCCAATCCCGTGACCCCTCCAACACAAGCCGTCGCCACTTCCACCATTCCATAATACAAACCAATCATAGCAATTCCGGTCAATCCAAGAATCGAAACCAGAATCTGTGGACGAATTTTTCCCATCCAGTTCATTTTCTTCTCCTTTATTTATACGCCGCACCCAGGCTTATCTACCACCCCGCAAGATGCCTGGGCCTATAATGTCCGAAAGGAGCGATGACGGGGCGTGACACGTGGGCCCCGACGGGGTTCACACTAGCGGCGCATTAGGTTTTCCCAAACTTGAATACCCCTAATTTCTTCCCAAACCTGCTCCACTCGGTCATACCTATTTGCCCGTCAGCAAGCATCTCGCGACAATAGTCACCGAGATGCTTACGTTCCTCCGGAGTATCCAACTGGTCATACACACGAATCACCAACTCAATCAACGCTCGTTTCTCAGGTGCTAACAACCGCATCAATATGCCTACCATAATCTCCTCCTCATTATTCGACTACTACGTCCGATGCCTTGGCGACATTGCCAACAATATCCACCAGGCCCAAACGCCGTCGGTCCGGCTGTATTGTCAATTGATTACTTGTTGCGTCATATTCGGTTTGCATAATGTAGAAGGTACGAACATCATCCAGGGCGGGCGTTGCCGCACTGTTAGGAACCAAGTCCTGAATCCTGATAACTTCACCGGCGCGAACTCTCCACAATGGCAATTCCTGTAAACCATTCGCTACACTGTAGATCCGTCCATCTATGCGGAACGACTGACGTTGCCTGGGCAACGACTGCTCGGACGCCGCCGCGGATGCGGCATCGGATTGGGTGTTCGCATTGGATCCGGTCGGAAGGGATAACTTAGTTTCCCGCCTCGGATACAATGCCAGGCTTGTCGCATCAGTTTGGGTTGTTCCTTCGGTTGTACCAACAAATGGCAGGACCGCGTTACGTAGCCCGCTCGCAGACTGCCTTAGATCCAGGATACCTATAGAATCGAGCCATACATACCAATCCACCTGGGCGACTGATCGTTTGAATAGGTAGGGCACCCTGGCATCCCATATTGCGAAGAACCAGATACCCCCGTCGCTGTCTGATAGCTTAGTCAAATCGTTGACGAGATCCTGCGGGTATGCCTTGCTCGACAAATCAATACCCGCAAGGTCACGAGAACCCGTGGCAATGTTGGTCTGGTCGGTGCTTATGTCAGGACATTCATCGTCCAGGATCTCTTTAATAATGTCGTGTATTTCATGGCCGCTACCGCTGGTCCAATCGGTTCCTGCGTTATCAGAATAAAACTGGTCGCGCATAGATGACCAATACCCGCTCGCGTTGATCTTCAGAACCTTGAGCCCCGAACGTACATTCAACCCAATGTCAACAATCCGGCCTTCCCATATAAGGGTCTGCCCGTCGTGAACTGTTATCCGGTTGAAATGATAGCCCCGCTTTCCTTCTCGTGACAGGTATTGCCAGACTTCGCCAGTGTCCACCACTATCTGAAATGAACAACTCCGGAACCCGCCATTGAGCGAAGTAGAAAACATAAGTTTTTCTACACGCTCCGTCAGATCCTCAATCAATGTGGGGCTCGATAGATTGTTATCGAATAGCCGCACCTGAAGCGTTGGTTGCAATGGCATATCATGCCCCCATTACGTGAAGGAATCTAGGGCGATACGTGACAGATACCGTGAAGGTATCGGCCTGGGTATAGTTGCCATTCTGCCCCAGGAAATACACCCTGGTTCCATCAGGGTGAACTTCGGGCGGCTTGCCGAGTTGATTAGATGGAAACGACTGAACTACATCAGAGGCGTTGAGAAGATACGCCCCCTTGATCTGCGACATGCTATCAAAAAGAACCACGTCGGCCGCATCGGTCTTTGATACGTATGCCGACCCAAAGTCCACCGGCATGAAGAAAACAAAATCAGTCCACCATTGCACTTCTTGATTTTCCTGAAATACCCTTGACCCCATCCAGTGGTTGAATATCTTCAGAACTAACGATGCCTCGGTCTGATTATCTGGCGAAGCAACCGGCGGGATCGTAAGGGTTCCCAGGTCTATGATCTCAAAATTACTTGTTACATTCTCCGCAAGTGTCGCCGCCGTAAGTGCCACGAAACTAGTCGTGTCGGGGCTTGTATCGTCTAGCAAGGTGAAGGCCCCATATGTATATGATAGCCCCCATTTGAAATCTGACGCATTGATAGCGGTGGTCGATGAATCGCCCGCTCCATTCTTAGCGGCTACGGCCGCCAGAACCCTGAAGGTTCCCTTCGGCGGGCTTGCCAGTGTGAAGGAATGTAGGAAGTTTGTATCCGCGGCCGGCGTAGGGGTTCCGCTATTGTTTAGCAACTGAGAAACCCTTAGGCTTCCGCCGCTGTAAGCGGCATCAGAAGCCGTTGTATTGCTTTCAACTATGCTTGCCGTGCCGTGTGCTATCGTGGAAGCTGTACCATCCTCGCCTTCCAGAATAATATCATCGTCATATTGGCGGCCGGCATGTCGTGCCCCCATCCATAACTCATCGTGAGATTGCCCTTCGGCAACCTTCACCTGTAAGAGTGCCGGAACGTCACCAGGAACGTCATGGATGTCGATATAGTTGGTGGAAGCCTGGGCCGCATCGTCGTAATGGTTGGCGATACTACGACTGCTAGCCCAGGCGGAAGGCACGGCAGATGCCTGAACTGCTACTACGTTGTCGATGTAAACCGTTCCGGTTGCACTGTCATCGGTTGCTTCAAGGCGCAACCGCAGAACCATCGACGTCACTGAACCTGGTACGGTGTTGTTATTGCTCGTAAGTTTTACGAAAGATGAGGCGTTCACGGTGGTAGTCTCCACCGTGACATCAGTGCCGGTATTGTAATCTAACCCCATGACGACCTTGCAATTGCTCAGGGCGTCAACACGTACCCAACATTGGAAACTCCAAACCTCTCCGGCGTCCACGTCGGCAAGAGTCTGGTGTCGTTCGATTATCTCATCGTCATCGGATGAGGTCATAACTAACTTCAGAGATCCGTTACCGTCTTTCTTGACCGAGGTATCCCGCGCACTGGTACCGTTGCCGGTATGGTTCTGAGTCCAATCCGCCAGGGCGGTGCCCGCAACTTCGAAACCTGGGTCGGCAACAAAGTTTTCGATAGTTTCCTCGGCTCCATAAGCAAACGGTTCACATATAAGTTCCAGGGTTGCCATCACGGTATTGTTTACCTGGTGGATTGTATCGAACTCATCCGCGATTCTTACCATGCCTTCAAGTACGTGGAAATCTACCTGGTTCGTTGCGTTGTTCCACTTGCGGCGCAATTTCACCTGGGAACCTATTCCCGAGGTGGAATAATCAGACGCACGTTCCACCAGGGCACTCAAGGCGTTGATATTAGCGATAAGATTATCCTGGGAAGTTCCGTTGATCCGGATGCTTACCGCCACCCGCCTATTCTGAAATACACGCTCCTGAATGTCGGTACCATGCCGGAACAAGTTCTGGCCACCGGACGCAAGGCGTCTAGGTGGTACCGGTGCCATAAATCCCGTACCTGAATAATTCGTACCATCATTCAGGTTGATGGTTGTATCGTCATTCAGTAATTGTAACGTCCAGGCCATTTCAACTCCTAATCACTTCGAACATCCGCGCTGTATATCAGTTCTGACCCGAGGTGGCCTTGAATAATGTCGCCCGTCGGTTTCCCGTCCATTGTGATTGATGCGATCTGATAATCACCTTCAACCCAAGCCATGTTCCGGTTTTCCATTACTGTTGTTCTTGCGGCGTTTTGTGCGGCAATATTCCCCGCAACTGCTTCAGGGCCACCTTGAAATACACTAAAGTCCGGCGTCGCTTGTGCCCTCGGAACGAACATTTCCGTTTGCGGATTCCATACCATGCCCTCGCCCCCGAACATTGTGGACGGTTTCTGTTGAGCAGTTCCTGCCGCAAACATGCTCCCGATTGCCGCCGCCGCTCGGTGCGCGGCTTCTTCAACCTTGCCGATATCATTAGCCACCGCTGACATATGTATGCCCATATTATGCTCAAAGGTAGATATCTCTCTCCCTGCCTTCATAAATTCTTCGCCGAAGTCTTTCGCCTTGTCGATAGCGGGTTGCAAGAACTCTTTAGAAGATTCAGTTAATCCGAACTGATCTTTCAGCCAACCGCCGATTTTCTTTCCCCTGCCACCTATACCGTGCCAGGTAAACTCCCATTCTTTGTCCAGGTTCTTTAATGCCACTATGATTGACCCAGTTGGGCCAATGAATCCCAGAAGATCTTCGAACTCAATTCCGAGCTTATCCATGACAAATTCGGTCTTGTCCTGGATCCCCATAAAGTTCGTTTTCCACGCAAGGGCCAACCCAGCTACGGCCAAGACTATCGCAATTATTGGAAGCCCAACGGCCGCCACCGCACCCCCTATTGCGACAAACCCTGCAACTATTGATGGAATAAAAGAAACAAATAATAAGAACGCTCCACCCACAACCGCAATCGCCGTACCGATTGCCGCAACCTTCGCGATTGTCTGCAAGGTTGTCTCATCGACCTCCTGCATCTCAACCGCCCACTCTCGCATGGACTGTACTACGGGATCAACAACGGGCAACAATGCGAACCCTATCTTCTCTTTCAAGTCTCCAATATCATTATTCAACTGGGTCAGCGGATCAGCATTCGCTTCCGCGGCGCCGGCGATTGCTTCCAAGACTTGTGCCAGGCGTTCCCCGAAATCTGCACTTTCGTCAAACGCCATTCCCAGGGTGATTGCCGTGTTCACCTGGCCGGATAATGCCCTGGTAAGTGTTCCCGCTACAGTGCTGAGTGATACACCCTTGACCGACGCGGCATCCATCACCGCAGGCAATGCGGCCATTGCCTTATCAACAGACCCGAGCATTGGCACCATGAGTGCCAGGGCTCGCATCTGTTCCTCGTCACCGAAATTGGTTTTCGCTTGTAGTGCCGAGGTTGTTTTCTCTATATCGTGGCGAACTGAGTCGTAAGATATACCAAGGTTCTCAATGCTGTTCGCAAGCAATTGGGTGCTTCGCTGTTGCTCCAGGGCCGCGCTGACGAACCCCTTGATCGCCACAACCCCACCGGCCCCGATAGCGGCGAACGCCATTCCTGCTTTCCTTGCACCATCCCCCAATTTCTTGAGCGATGTCTGCATATTCGAAAGTCCTTGCTGGGCGCCCTTCGTGTTGGACTTTACGTTGATAATTACGTCGTTCGCCATCTATATCCCCATGCTCATATTCGCCAGACTTTGTTCCATTGCGTTACCTGGCGGATTCCCTGGCGATCCCTGGTTGTCGCCCGCCAGTGCGAGGATGCTGTGCATCCGCATGATGCGGTCTACATCCTCGGCCAATAACTCGGACGGTAAACAACTATACCGTTGGCATAAGTTATCAATCATCCTGGCCTTCACAAGTTCCCAGGGTTCACCCACTACGTTGCCGTCACTATCCATACCACCACCGACGGCCCGCCACCGCTCCAACTCTAGCCTAAAGGGTCAGGGGGCTCGGTCACGGCTCCCGACCATTCGGTCACAATTATGTTCGCAAGGTCGATCGGTATCATCTGCATACCCTTACCGTCGGCCGGTATTCCCTGGTCGTTTTCATCCTGTAGATTCCAGGTATCGAGGATAGAATCCCCGAATACCTGGAATACATGCAATTGCTTTTCTTCCGCAACCAGATCCTGAATCTCCAGGAATGTACCAACCGGAACGTCCAGGCGGACCACCACTTCGGCCCCCTGGTAGTCACCGTCAAGTATCAAGGTGGCCGTTCGCTTGGGAATCTTGAATCCCTTGGTTTTAGGTTGTGTCACCATGCTCTTTCTCCAATAGTTATATTATGCCCAGGTCGGTGCTGTACCATCAGACAAGACACCAGGAACCGAATACGTTAGAGATCCGTCTGCCGCCCTAGTGAGCGGATAATCCGTGAGGAACGCCTCATTCGGTAATGACTTCCCACTGGTTGTCAGGGTTATCGTTCGCGCAACTGATGCCGAAGCCACCGTCTTGAAAACGTCGTGCCCCATGTTGGATGCGTCGTTGAAAACGCCGCTCAATGTAATGCTGAAATCTGCCAGGAGTAGAAGGCGTTCAATTGCCGCCTTGTCAACTCCGGTCACGTCCTGCACTCCTCGTGGGATCGCCCAATCCAGGTTCGTAATGTCGTTCGATATCGTTCTTGCACTGCCCCCAGAATCGTCAACTGCCACCGCAACCGTTGGTGCTTCTTTTGCCATAACTACCTCCTTGTAGCTCTATAAGATGATTCGTTGAATTTATCCGTCCATTCGTCAAAATCCATATTCGCCCGAACCAACCTCGGCGTTTCTTTGCCAGGTTGGTTCACTGTGAAGAATGGCGCCCTCTCAACCTTTACCCGATGCGGCCGAAAACACTTTTGGCCTTCTTCGTAATAATATTCAATTTCTGATGCGCTTACCTGTACCCCTACAGACTTCCGCGATTTATCCTTGCGAATATACTGATCCTGCGGGCTACCGATTATCACCCTGGTGATCCATCCGTTTATATAATGCGGACATTCCACCTCTTTACAGGTTGCCACCCTGAAGTGAGCATCACGAGTCCAGGTGACATGAAACCGGTCATTAGTACGCGGTATCATCTTCTGCTTCCCCTCGCCGATAAGCTACGATGAATTTCGCATTTGAAAACGTACCGGTCGACGTGATACGCAGGTAACGGTTCACGGTACCCGTTACCGTTACCCGTTCGGCCGCAGGCTCGTTCCCGTTGGCAACCGCACTGAAGGATACCAGGTCAGTCCAATCGGAATCATTGGGGCTATCCTGTATTTTGAAAGTCGGAGTACCTGAGTTGATATCCATAATCTGAAGAACGGCCGCCAGGCCATTTGAAGTGCTTGCACCGTCATCTTTCGATGAAGTATTTCCCGCACTTGATTGCGTAGCTTCGGCCGCAAAGAGAACGCCCCATTCAAGAACGCTACCATTACCCAGGCATTGAACCACCGCACTCAATGATTTGTCGGTTCCCCTGGTATAGTCGTAGTTTATCTGTTTAGCCACCAACATAGCGACAGGAGAATCAGCGGCAGTACCACGGCAATAAGCAACGGTAACGTCGGTTGTTGGTAAGCCACTAACGGCATCGTGTAATAAATTGGTTCCATCATCAAACCACGAAGTAAATGAAATTTCGCCGTCACCCATACCAGGAAGCCTAACCATTCCGGAGCTATTGATAACCGGAGTGTCTATAACTGCCTTTCGTGCGGCGATTGTATCGACTGAAGTAACATCACCCGACAGGTCATGCCCATCGATATAAATAGCATCCCCTAAACCTGTTTGTTTTGCCATACTATTATACTCCTGTTCCCGTTAGTGTTGCGGAACCGTTGACGATCAAGGGCACCGTTATGTCTGCCACCCTGTACAAAGTACCGCTAACATCGGTATACCCGAAGTTGGCGGTCATATTAGCCCCATCCATTCCGGCCGCATCAATCGACATAACCGTCGATTCCAAATCTGTATCACCCAGTAACTCTCCCATGAGCTTCGACATAACCGAAGCCATTTCGGACTCAAGGTTTGCCTGTGGATCCGATTGCTCGGCTAGCATATCCTTATAAACACGAAGCGTTACCAGGTGGCTTTCCCTGGTATCACCCCCTGCATAAATCATGCTGATCGCCACGTTGTTCATGAAGATAGCGGCATGGATGCCTTGCCCTGGTGGTTGTTTTGGTTCGCCGATCTGCACCGTTGAAAACAACCCCAACTTCTGACAATATGTTTCCATCGCGTGCAAGGTCGCGCCAATATCAAATGCCATTACATACTCCCGTTCATCTTGCGTTTCCACCTGGCGACAACCGCCTTAGTTTCGGGCCTGATCCTGGATTCCATCCATTGTGCAGTCCTGCGGAAACTTGCGTAGCCCCTGAACCCCCTGGTTTCGTTCAAGGATGATATACCTTCAAGCCAGGGCCCATAGACGACATTCCCGTCGTCGATGGTGCCCTTCATCCATTGTGTCTTACCCTGCACGTTGCGCCGATAGTTTCCCGTACTGGCCTGCCCTGGCCTTGCCTGCTGAACACTCAAGTACACCCCCGCGGGTCTGAACCTGAGAGTCTGGTCGAGTTTCTGTTCACCGATCTCGACCATTCTTTGAACCAGTTCGTTCGTCATCTGATCGAACATACGGTTGCCCCTGGTAAGCAATGGGCCTTTTACTTCCACCGTGATTCCCTGCGCCATCAGACCACCGCTTCCCTGGTTCGCCTGTAATACGAAACCATCGATTCGCGTAACTGCGTAATCTCGCGACCAGTAAGCTCGGTCGCTGCATCGCCGGTACCAATAGACCTACCCCAACCGGAATGTTCCTGGTGCCAGGTGGTGATAGCTTCGGCTAGTGTCCACCTGGTAACATCCGCATCCGGAACGTACTTGGTAATCGTTGCCGAATCGGAATGGCTTGCGGCCGTGGAGCCATTCAATCCCCGCTCAATTGTCAGGGTACGATTCACATGAATGGCCGCGTCGTCATTGTGAGACGCCAAAACCGAACCGTCGTAAGCGCGAATGACAGTCAAATCATTCGTGCTTACCGATATAACAAACATCAGCTCCGAATCTATACGAATAACTTCTCCAGCAACTATTCCGTGAGATCCGTCAATCGTGACAGTGGTTGTGGCATTGGTTGCCGCAAGGTTGCTCCCCATATTCAGAAGGATGCTTGCCCTGGCGGCAAAATCCCTACCGCTCACGAATATTTGTTCGGAGTCGATCAGGATGGTATCGCCCACGTCGCACAGAGATGCATCAGATACGATGAGTGTAGTGTCGGATGATGAAATACCCCCAGAATCATCTACAGACCCCGAGGACTTGGTAGCATTACCCCACCCCCAGGATCCCGCAACGCTGATAGATCGTTGCGGAGTATCCCCCGCTTCAAATGCCGCCGTCGAACTCTCGTCGATTTCGATCCGGTTGTACCTGGTATTTCCGTCGGGCTCGGGGTTTACCGGCTCCAGGAAATAATCCGAAGAACTGATGGTTGTTGGACTTGTGTTTTGGGCCTTGGTCTGGAGCGTTGAAACTGATAAGAGATCCTGATCCAACCAAATAACCGTAGCAAGCCCTGGGCGGTTTTGTGGGTATCGGTATAACCTGGTCTGAGTCTTAGGAATAAAGTGCCTTCGCGTCCACCGGTCAACATCCCGTGAGGATGCTTCGATAACCCGATCTATTGCGTCGTTATATTGACCGCCGCTAATAGATGCGGCGTTCTTGAATCGCTCTCGCGATACGTACCAATTAGCCATAACCTTGCTTTCTAGGATAGGCGTTATATATTCAGTTTTGTGCGCCCGTCCATCTGTAATTTCCCAGCGGGCAATTCCTTTGCCCCCTGGGGTTGATGTCAAGGATCGCTCCATCAATCGGACAGGCAACCGGTGGTTCCCTGCGTTCGATCGACCTAGCCGTACGATTTTCCGCCAGAATCCCCTGTAACTGTTCCCACGACATCGCTCTTCACAACTCCATTCGGTGATTCTTCTACTTGCCGCAGAACCATCATATTAGTATCCAGACTCCAATTATCACCCTCGAGGCCATAACTGTCTATCAATCCCTGCAAATAATTGCTGATCTTTGATTCTACGACCTGCCGTTCATAAAATAACTTCCGTATGGTTTGTACTGCTCTTTCGGGTAATTGTATGTCGTCCATTAGCTGACACTCCCAGGTGTATATTTAGTCGCCCCAGTTCCGCCCGTGATTTCCTTATATTTGTTAGCGAAAGTGATAATTTCCCTGTTCAATTTTTCAACAGTGAAAACCAGTTCAGCTTCGGTATCAGCAATCGTATTCCCCCACCTTGCGTAGAGTCTGCACATATCAGCCCAAGCATCGTCATCTAGGGTGACTCGCTTGGTTATCGTGCCATCTGTTATGCTCAGTATTTTGTCTGCCATTTCAGCCTCCTAACGCTAGCATTCGATTCTCTAATGCTTCGATTCTCTTATCTCTATCCATAACCTGTCCGTAAAGCTGAACGACTCCACCCGTTAAAAGTTGGGTCAGCTTTGTCAAGCATACCAAACCACGGTCTTTGTCAGGAACTCCCTGCCTTCTACCCCCAAGGATTCCCAACCTTATAAGGTCATCCTCATTGCTTGTTAGGAATTGGTCAAACTCCTGAGCAATCACTTGGTCGGGTGCTACCGCCTTCTGAACTGCTCGTAGCAAGCTAATGTCATCCTCGCTATCAAAAGCAGTTGTGCTCCCATCTATAAACAAATCACCAGTGGCATCCACAATAAATTTTGCCGCTGATCCAAGAGCCGTCACAGCGAAAAGATTATCGTCTCCTGTCGGTGCGGTGGTTCCAGTGGAGCCATCCGTCATGAACGTGTCAACACTGACTATCGCCAGGCCTGATGCCGTGTGAGTTTCATTCGGTGCCGCCCCTGCGTAGCCTCTAAGGTTTATCCCGAAATACCCAAGCTCGGTAGCCCCAGATAGATTGACACCACCAGAGGCGTTGACAACCTTCTTGATGAATCCGTAGGTATCCGCCTCAAACCCTGCCGTAAAGGGATGGGCAACGTCGCTATTCTTGAAAGCCAACACATGGTCATCTGCGGCTCCCTGGTTGATCGTAAGCCCGTACGTGTTATCGCCGTTCGCCGTGTCATTTATCATGGTTGCCCCAGTGCCACGAGATATTTGAAGATGAGGCGTTATGGTGTTCACGACATGGCTTGCGACTTGGTACGTATTAGCACTCCCAAGATATCTCGTGTGGAAGCCGTAACTGTTAGAAATGCCGTTATCCAGATTTTCTGATAGATAAATATCGCCGTATACGCTGTCGCTATTGTTCGCACCTTCAAGAATCAGATACGCTATAGCTGAGGCGTCGGTAATATGCAACCGCCCAAGAGGGCTGAGTTCATTGATTCCGATATTTGCCGCCCCTGCTAACTTTAGGTCGTCGGTACTTTCATCCCATAGCATATAGGACCCAGAAGTCGCTCCGAAGAACTTCACGTCGTGACCGGTATCATCTACCCCAACCGTTACCTCTCCATCGAATCGGCTATTCCCTGAATCAATAATCAGGGAATACGCATTAGTCAGAGTCTGGTTGGTTCCTGCTGTAGGCGGCCCGCTGATATATAACGTCGTGGCATCCGTGGTGGTTACGCTAGAATTGGTTGCCGCTAAAGCAGGCCCTTCTAAACGAACGTGCGTGTAGAGTGCCGCCGTACCTGATCCTGAAGTATTGGAATCAGTGATGGTCGATGTATCCAGGTGGATCATCGAACCGTCACCAGGCGTTACACTCTTATCGCCGTCCAGGGTTAGCCCCGTCAGCGTACCGACAGAAGTAATTCCAGACTGCGCCGCATCCACTCCGATGACTGATGACGCCGCTGTTAGCCCCGTTCCTGCAAATAGCGTTGCGATATCAGCAAGGGCTTCTTTTTTGGTTGCGTTGCTGTCGGTTGCATCCATGAAGGCGATATAATCCCCATCAGCGATGGCAACTTCTCCCACTTCCGATAGGTCAATTGAAAGTGTGTGCGTTGTTCCTTCGCCACTGGTTGCCGCATCAGAATCAATACCCGTACCGCCCGTGATTGTGGCGACATAATTTCCTGTCGTGTGCGTTGTCAGTGTTATCAGGTTGTTCAAACTGGCCGCGCCGGTTCCACCCTGGTTGACCGCAAGGGTTGTTCCTTCCCAGGTGCCCGAGGTTATCGTGCCGACCCCAGTTATACCGCTTTGATTGGCTACTGTCAGCAGACCTGAACTATTGAGTGCTTCAGTAGTTCCGGCATAGATCGAACCGTCGTATCTGACGTTCCCTGCATCAACCCAGACAGCCCATCCGCGAGTTATCGTCTGATTAGTTCCGGCCGATGGTGCGCCGCTGATATACAGCGTCGCCGCATCGGTGGTTGTCACCGAGTTATTGGTTGCCGCTAATGTTGGGGCCTCAAGATTTACCTGGGTAAATGTTGCGGCCGTTCCCGATCCGCTTGTGTTGCTGTCTGTCACGGTATGCGTGTCCAGGTGAATCGCAGAACCATCACCAGGGGTGACCGAACGGTTGCCATCAATAATCAGGATTCCCGCCAGGGTTGCCGAACCGTCGGCAATCGTTATCAGGTCGGTATCGTCCGTGTGCCCGATGGTAGTGCCATTGATAAGAACGTTATCGATATCAAGGCTACCGCCCGATATCAGACCGGTCGTTGTAATCGCCGAGGATCCCGTGTCTATGCTTCCAAAATTTGAAGTGATAGAACCACCGTCCAGGGCTCCGACTGAAGTGATATTCGTCTGAGCCGCTGTGGTTATGGTTCCCTCAAGCTCGTTGACCGCCAAAGTTGCCAGGGTAAAACCCGAAGTCGTGTTGACCGTCGTGGTCGGTTCTTCGTGAGAGTTACCGGTCGTCGCGAATAGCTTCCATTTGTCTGAATCGGAAGCATCGCGGAATAGGCCCGAAAACTTCTTGCCTGAGTCGGTATATTCTGCGAATATCCCAAGGTCAACAGAATCCGCATTGTTATCATTTCCCAGGTGAAACAACGGGTCATCAATGACCGTTGTTGATGAGCTAATCGTTGTCGTTGTACCGTTGACGGTGATGTTATCTGAGAACACCACATTACCGCTGAAGGTGATATCCTGGTTGGAACGTATGCGCGGGCTATCGTCGGCACTGAAATCCAATACCAGATAACTATCCCTGTCAGCATCGAGGACCGCCAGGGTTGTTTCTGTAACCCCGTCGAATAGCCCCAGGTCAACGCCATCCAGGCCGATACCGATTCCCAGAACCGGTACGTTAGTTGATCCGCCACTCGGTAATTCATAAGCCCAGTAAGCCGCATTCGCATCAGCAACTTCCCAGAATGCCGATCCTGTTCCGATCGTGGAACGTGTTTCGCCGTGAACTACCAGGTCGCCCGTTATTGTCAAATTGGACACGGTGCGGATAAACCCATCCGCACCGATGCCCCTGATTCCCTCTGTTCGAACGCCAGAAGTCATAAGTCTACCCCCAGTAATACATTACCAATTTGCCCTCTTTGGCGTTCCCTGCATTAGACACCACGAGAGACAACACTCCTTCGAACGCCGCTCCAGGGTCTGCATCTCCCCCAGGTATGAATTGCTCAGAAGTCGAGGTGTCACGGTTCCCCAATCCACCCGAGGCGATATCCACCGAGTCGGGATCGTTGATAACTATGTCATAATCATCAGTTGGGGCCGTACTGCCAGGGTTTGTCACGAATCGCAGAGGAATCCCGTTGAGAATTTTCGTATCTGTTCCCGATACATCACCAGACGCATCTGATGTCCATTCCCATGTGACCGTCTTGACGGTTTTGGTTTCGTTATAATCTATCTCTACACTTCCTGCCATACATCACCCCTAACTATCTATTGCAGGCAAGATATAGCCTGAAGCGGTATTTGTAGCTGTACCGATGTTATCGAACTGGCGAACACCGTCTGCGTCCACCAAAACTTCGCCGGCTGTATCGGCATGACCAATCCGGTTATGCGCGATGATGCCAGAGTTGTCACTTGTATCGGAGTCGATAAGCAAATCGCCTGCCGTGTTCAATCGGTAGACGTAGTTCCTGAGAATCTGGCAACTGGTGACGTCTTTACCGCTCGCCACTCCGATGATGGCGTTTGAGTTATTGACGCCCAACTCAATAAAGTTGTCATTCATTACCAACAGATCGACATCCTCGCGGACGGTAATAAAGTTGACTGCCGCCGTATCAACATCGGTGCAGACGCTGTTGGTAACAGATAAGCCGTCGCAAGCATTAGCGACCGCACTGGTTCGGATACAGGTGAGGAAGTTTTCCGCCGCTGTATTCTCTTTCCATTCGCATTTATCGAATGAAGCATTGGCCGCACTAACATCAATCGCAATCGTGATATCAGCATGACCGGCTGAGAAAATTACATTCTCCCAGTGAACATTAGCCGCACTCACCACGATGCTAACACTGGCGCCCGCATCGAGGAGTAGGGTCGGGCGGTCTGTTCCCCTGCCGAGCCCGATGATGCTGACCCCTGCAACGTCACAGGTAATAGCGGATGCCCCTGTCAGGGTTTCGCTATGTCCTGTCATTACGTAGA
>Ga0080013_1001073_pt1 | contig 37182 bp, 50 predicted proteins | sample ETNvirenome_6_85_FD_69236 | JGI IMG/M metagenome (GOLD analysis project Ga0080013, IMG submission 69236) | Marine viral communities from the Pacific Ocean - ETNP_6_85 (SPADES assembly) (version 2) | ecosystem: Environmental > Aquatic > Marine > Oceanic | place: Pacific Ocean | collected 2013-06-19
TCCAAGGAAAGCTGGTGCTTGAGACAGGCGATTATATCAAGATGGATGCTGAGAACGCTTCGAGTTTGGAAGCGACCATCTCGTATTTAAAGCAGACGTAGTATGAGCAATTATCTCTCAGGCCGGACAGCCCTGACAACTGTCCAGACGGCTGACCTTGCTGATGGTGCTGTTACCTCTGCCAAGATCGGTACAGGAGAAGTGGCTACTGCTGATATAGCTGATAACGCTGTATCACTAGCGAAGATGGCTAGTGGTACAGCTAGTCAGAACATTCAATATGATGGTAGTGGTGATCCAGTGGACGTTGCTTTGTCTGGAGGTGGTTGGACTTTTGTCAGCCAAACAGTGGCGAGTAGTGATGCTAGTATAGCCTTCACAGGATTTGAAACCGGATACGACTATAAGATAGAGATGGCGCACTTCTTACCAGGAAGCGACATTAAGATGTTATGGGGTTTCTTGGGGATTACTGGTCCTACTTATAGAACGGCAGGATACCTTGGAGGTACTGGTGGTGTAAGTTCTGCTGCGGCAGCCAATATCAATCTCCTGTCCGTAAATATCCAGCTTTGTTATACGGCACAAGGTAATGTGGCTGGTGAACAAGCTAATATGTCACTGACACTTTACGATCCCGCCAATGCCTCGACTAAGACAGCATTTGTTGGTGTTGGTGGAGGACATGACAGCAGTACACTTTATGATATTGTAATTACAAATGGTTTTTATAATACAGCAGCAGAAGCCCATACAGCTTTTAAGTTGAACTACGCTACTGGGAATATCGCTAGTGGAACCTTTACGCTTTACCGGAGGGGCAACGGATGAGCAACTTTCTTGTTGGCAATACCAATTACGCCCCTGTCTGGAAGGATCACGGCACTGGTGGTGGCACTAGCTACACGCTTGACGGATCAGGAACGGCTGTCAGCACCCTGGTATACGTCGGCGGTAGTATCCAAGAGCCGGGAACGGATTACACCATCTCTGGCACGGCTATCACTATGACCACTAGCGTTACGTCGGGCATTGGTGTTCTGACCTGTCAGCTATACGCCTTGGGTACGGTTAATGTTCCGGCAGATGCAAGTGTAACTACAGCTAAGATCAGTGATGATCAGGTAACGCTGGCTAAGATGGCTGGTCTGGCACGAGGTACGATGATTTACGGCGATGCTTCTGGTGATCCAGCGGCATTAGCTGTTGGTTCGGCTGATGACGTTCTGACGCACGACGGTACAGACATTGCCTGGGCCGCTGCTGGCGGTGGCGGTTGGGCTTGGGTTAGCACTCAAGAAGCCTCTTCAAGCACATTGATGGAATTTACGGGGTTTGAGGCTGGATATGATTACCAAGTAACTTGGAGCGATGTCGATCCATCTGCTAATCACGATTACCAATTTTACTTTGGCACTGGGGCGACACCAACCTACCAAACATCAGCATATGAATACAACTGTGATGCTATCCAAAACTCCACGCAAACAGGTGTTACAGGTGCGGCTGACACTAAGTTTTACATGAATCCAACGGGCGGCGGCAGTTCCGCTGGAGATAGATGTACCGGAATTGTTACCATAATCAATCCTGCACGAATTGGTTACACAACTTGTTTCTGGCAGTATATGTGCGCCGTTTCAAGTGGCGGTAATCAGAGTGGATGCGGCGGTGGATATCGTGCGGTTGATGAGGCAGTCACAGCATTTAAGATCACACCTACTGCCGGGAATTTAACGACCGGAGAATTTATGCTATTTCGGAGAGCCAACCAATGAGCCAGACAAAATTAGACCCTCGACTTTTGGACAGTAGCGTTGCTCTTGGAGCGCATGATGGTAGTTCCTTGACGGGTGTTGGTGGAGCATGGACTTTAATTGGCACAGCGTCGGCATCTACTAGTGCCACCCTAGATATAACAGGCATAACCAGTACATACGAAACCTACTTTCTAGCTGGCAATGGTTTGGAAACGTCTGCTGCCGAGAGTGTCGGCTGGATTAGATTTGGTGATTCTGCTGGCGGCATTGATTCTGGTGCTAGTGATTATGGGTGGGTTTCAGAGGACATTGGGCTACACGCAAACGGTACATCGGCGAGTGTAACTGCTCCCGTCTACGGACAGGACAATGCTGACGCTCAGATAGAGATGATGGGGCAAAGTGAGGAAGTTGGTACTGACGCCAATGAGGCTATGTCGTTTACGGCCTATCTAACTAATCTCCATGCTTCTACTGCCTATCCAACAATTCACGGCCAATGTCAGTGGCTCACTCATTCTACTCCCCGCCCTGCATTTAATCGGTTCGGTGGGATGAGGCTGTCAGCTATTACTACAGACAGAGTTCAGTTCCGTTGGGACACCGGAACCATTGTATCTGGCCGAGTAACTTTATGGGGTATAGCCCACACTTAAAGGAGAAAGACTATGTTAAAAACCAAAGAACAAATCACGGAAGAACTCATCGCGGCTGGCCGAGAAATCGCACCAGACGATCCTGCGCAACGAGAAGCTAATCGGCGTGTATCGTCCATCGACGGAGTGCATTGCTACTTCACAAAAGTCGAAGAGGAAGCTAGAGAAAAGGAAGAGGCTGTTGTTGCTGCTGAACGGTTAGACTATGAAACTAACCACAAATATAAAGATGACCGAAAATCAGCATACGGCGATATCGGCGATCAACTGGATATGATGTTCCACGATCTCGCTGACGGCAGCACAACCTGGAAAGACCATATTGCTACAGTCAAAGCTGACCATCCGAAACCGTAAAAATGGAACTGGGCGCACGGGAATTGATGACCATTGCTACGGTTCTCAGTGGATTAGCCGCGACTTGGGGATTGGTCCGGGGCCAGATTGCGCGGCTGCTGGAAGACTTAGCAAAGGCTAACGACTCGATTGCCACATTATACACGAGGCTTGATCAGATGGAGAGTTCAGATAGTGTACAGAAACATCAAATCGGAATAATCGCCAGTATGTTGTCGCCAGAGCAGCGGGAAGAAAGAGCGCGGGAACTGGAGGCTCTGCAACACCGGGTTAGTTCAATCAGGCGTGACTGCGATACTCTGATGACCGCGCACAATGGCTCTCACCCATATGTGAAACCTCCAGCGGGATGTATAGATCAATGACTGAATGGCATCTTAGCAAGAACTTCACAATTGGTCATGTTCTAGCAGTGATTGGAGTGATCAGCGCGGGGATAATTGCCTTCAACACGCTGGAACAAACAGTGGCGAATGATGTCGAGGACTTGCGAGCCCACAAAATCTCACAATCCGCAGACAAGATCCAACAAGTCGAGGCCAATCAAAATGATCGTAAGCAAATCAACGAATTGAGAACGCAGACAGCAGTTATTCAAAACACTATTGAAATCATGCAGCGGACATTGGACGACAACAGACAGGACATTAAAGAGATTTTAACGGAAGTGAAAAGGCGATGACATTTTCTTGGGGTGAAGGAATTATTCTGATTGTGCTGATCGTCATATTGATAAACCAGATCAGGTACAAATGATGTTTTCATTGATCGGATCACTCATTGGGCTGGTGACCTCAGTTGGCCCCGGCATGTTCAACAAATGGATGGATCAAAAACAGGACGCCAAAGACAAGGCGCATGAGCTTGCCCTGATGGCCCAACAATCCGCCGATAAACGTGACATTGCTATCATTGATCAAGCCGGCGCGGCGAATGTTGCCATCCAGGAAACTGTCCAGACAACTCTGCGGCAGTCCGCGCAGTGGGTGGTAAATTATTCCGGCACAGTCAGGCCAACAATCACATATAGTTTTTTCGCTGGCTGGCTTTTGCTGATCATTTTGTTGGCGTTTGATTTTATCACTCAGGACCAATTTGCCTTGGTTTGGTCTGGCGAAACGGCGGGGATATTTTCAGTGATTATTTCGCACTGGTTTGGTAATAAGCTGGTCAGCAAATGGACCCGATAAAATGGTCACGAACCAAGCTGGCATCAATCTCATTAAGCGATTTGAAGGGTGCAGTCTTACAAGTTATATCTGTCCCGCTGGCGTACGCACTATCGGGTTTGGGTCTGTGCTTGATCTTGATGGTAATCCTCTTGATGTGGATTACGGACCTGTTACCGATGCGGAAGCCGAAAAGCTCTTGGTTCGAGGATTGCACGAAGCTGAATACTACACTGCAAGATTGGTTGATGCCCCTTTAGAAACCCACAACCAGTTCGCGGCCCTGGTCAGCATCTGCTATAATATTGGCTCGAGATCCTTCCAGCGGGCAGTTTTCAGAATGCACCTCAACCGTGGCGACTATCAGGGATGTGCAGATAATTTTTGGCAATGGCGCCGCGGTGGCCGGCCGAGCAAGATCTTGCCAGGGTTGGTCCGGCGGCGAGAGGCGGAACGCCAATTGTTTATGACACCTGACGCATCGCCTGCCGATATTCTAGCCGATTGGCTAGGGGATAAGATTCATCAGTAAATACAAGATCAGTTCCATCAGATCACCAGACTGCTGAGAATGTCGAAAAACTGTTTTACCCGCGGCGCATACACCAAGTGATTGTCCCGGTGGTGCGGATCTTCTTGATAAAATATATCCCAATCTCTCTTGGCTTTCAAATAAAGTCGCGCTGCTGATTGGACCTGGCGAAGCTCGTTAAGCTCTTGGCCATACTCTGCCTTCAGATCTCGGTCAGGTGCCAGCGCCAGCGAGCGAGACATCCGGGGGAATCTAATCAGGTATCCCCTCTTCACCAATGCATCGACCAATCGATGCGCCGCCGACTTGGTTTCGTAGCCGAGCGCATCGGCTATCTCTTGCAGGGTTGGTGACACCCTCTTCTCTTTCAGCGTCCGCCGAATATACTCGTAAGCATCAGCTTGCCTTTTTGTTAGTCCAACTTTAGCCATTTTCTTCTTTCGCCTTTGCTGATAAATATTTGAGCATTTTGGAGTAGCGCGCCTTCAGATCCTTGTGGAGCTCGGGCGCCTCGTCTTCCATGCGGGCGATGGTATCGTCATTGGACTTTTTATATTCGCCAATGATATGCCGGCGCTCTACAAAATCGTGCTCCCGGTCATCTGACATCATGCCCATGATTTCCAAAAACGAGTGAAACCAATCTTCAGAGGTCTGGCAGATCTCGACGCGGCCATCCTCGGGCATGATCATCTCCCAAACAGCGGCATCAGGGTCCATTTCCTCTGTGGGGGCCACCGGCTCGCCTGGGGGTAAATCACCCATGTTCTGGTCTATTGGGTCATCGGACACCAGAGATTGCTCTGAGGCGGGATCTGTGGCGGGCGATTTTTCCTCGGCAATGGCATCCAGCGGATTCGCCGGCGTAATATCCTTGGGCTCCATATCATCGGCCTCTTCTCGGATAATCACGCCCTTGATGGCGTCTGGGAATGCATCCCTGATGGCAAAACCTCGAGCTCTCATCTGCAACATCCGTTTGGGGTACTGTTTCCAGGGCCCTGGTTTATTGAACAGGTTCGCCCGCTTGGCATCTCCGACAGAAAAGGATCTGGCAGTGGTCACATCCCTGCCCTTGACCACCCGGACAATGGTGCACGTTGCCACCTCGCCCTCGAGCTCTTCCTCATGCCCGCCATATTCCGGGTGCGCTGTCACCAGGGCCAACAGAGCATCACCATAGATGCTCGGCTTGCCATTAATCACGGCAATGTTTTGCAGCGCCTGGAGCGGCGGGAGTCCAACCTCGGACCCCCACTGCACGGCCACCAGAATATCCCCCGGCGATCCTTGAAACGCTTTCGGCACCATCGATGACGATGCCAGCGTCTCGCTGAACTGGACGGCGCCTTCAAATGTGGTTGGCGTTAACATTCCGGCAGTCGGTGAATTGGTCATGCCACTTTTTCCTTAACGCTGATATTTTTTTGCCGGATAGAATAAGCTTCCTTCGCCGGCGTGATTTTTTCGGGCTTGGCCTTAAAGTTTTTCATCGGCCATTTGACATGGTGCTTGCTGGTGTGCCCCTCGGTGTGATTGCCAAGGTGCGCCTGCACGGCCAGGGTTACATCCTTGATGATTCCCTCGCAGTCCTTGATCGTCTGCTTGGCCAGATCATAACTTTCCAAAAGCTTTTCGATATTGTCGTTCAAAATCACCGGCGTTTCCAGATCCGCCTCGGGATAGATCGTGATGGGATCGAGCTCGTGCTCAATCGCATACCAATCGACAGGGTCCTCATGCAGGCGGCGCTCAAAGTCAAGCACCTCGCGCTCGATGGCCTCGATGGTTTTCTCATGCCGGTGAAACAGGAAAACCCGCAACTGGTTGCCACCATATAAGACCGCGACAGCCCCCCACTTTAGATCAGTGCACATCAACTGCCCCTGCAACTGAAGCGGCCCACGGTGCAGCGGGAGCTCATCCTCGGGCCGGCCATTCGTGGTCTTTATCTCCAAGACACCGATGCCCTCGAGGGCGATCTCATCGGCGCCAACGACTACGACATTTTCAATATCGCCATTCTTGATCGTCCGCCCATCTCCCTCACCCAGCGCATCGAGGCTGCACTGCAGGGGTAAACTACTGTGGACAACTGCCGCGGGGATGTCGGTCTGGAGCTCAGTCAAACCGAGAACCTTTGCCGCCTCAAATCCGACAATTGGCTCCAGGCGATCCCCCCAAAACATGAACTCGTTTTGCTCGAGAGCGATTAATGTCCCCATGATTGCATCGAGCGAATAGCGGAGCTCTTCATTCTTGGTATTGTACGGTGATGCTCCAAATAATGCGGGCAAACGTGACGCAGACATCTTTTTATCGTCTGTAAGTTTTCCAACCATTGTTCTGATATTCCTTTTAAATAGTAGGTATAAAGTTTGGGGCTATTGCAGTTTTGACGCTTTGGAAGCTAGACAGAAAACTGCCTGGGGCGATCCCATGGCGCTCGGCCGGCGATGGCCGGTATCTACAATATGTCCTGTGGCTTTGAGCTCGGTAATTCGCGGCCGCACCGACTGCCAGTGCAGACTAATGCGCGCCGCCACCTCATCGGCGGTGAATCCACCGCGGCTGAAGACCGTTAAACACTGCTCTCGAATGATGTTAGCCTTGCCGGCAATCCTGGCGCCGGCATTGATCGATGTATCCACAGGTGCCGTTCCCGGCGAATCTGGGTAGCGGTCAAATAGATCTGCCATGACCTACTCGACAAGTGAAAAATAGAAAAACAAGACCAGGATTAAAGCGTAGATCCCTGCCCCGGCGGCAAGGCTATATGCAACTAGTCTTATATATGTAGTAATCCCGTAGTTGCTGCGTGAATATACATTATGCGACATTGAGCTTTCCATAATTTTCTCCTGTTTTGGGTTTGCAAAGCATTTTCGGATTAGTCATAGTTCCAGTGGTTGTTGTCTCGAACCCCCTCTATATCGTCGGAAGCATATGACCTAAGAGCTTCCCTGGCACCATGGATGGTTACTCGAGCGTCGAAGATTCTGTTGACTGCTGTTTGATTTTTTCGGCTAGCGATCTCACCCAGGCAGTCGGCTAATTCCATCAGCGTACACGCTGCCCATTTGATGTGGTCGTTATGCAGCATTGGAATATCGATACGCGACATTTCCGCTCCCATGTACCGCAGCACTCGTAGCTGTTCAGCCTGAGAACGTATCATGAACCTGTTTTTACGTCTAGCCATTGTTCCACCCTTTTCTCGTTTTTTCTCGTTTTGTTTTCAACAAATTTACACCCCCTTTTTTGAAAAAAGCGAGTCCTATTTTAGGATTGTTCGTCCAAATTTTGGACTTGCGCCATTCATTCTATCAATTTTTGTCTAAGCCTTGTCTCAAAAGCTGTGACGGCCACTTCAAAAGTATCCTGGACGACCTTCATTGCGTTGACGTCGGCAGCTTTTGATAGTTCGGCGAGGTTATGTTTTTTTCGCACAACTGCTTGGGAGTGACTCCATTTGAAGTGCGATGCAAGTAGTGGAAGAGTCGCATACACATATGTCATCCGCTGGCGGTGATACTCGCCAAAATAGTTGCGCTCAAGACCATCCCGGATAATCGCGTAGGCTGTCGATCTCGATCTACCTTTTTTTGCGCTGTTCGCTGTGGTCGTAACCAGAGTATGTTTTTCGATGCCTAATTTGGTACTGCCACTTACCGCGGCGGAATACGCTGACTCAAGAACACACGCGACTATGTGATGCGTCCGCCTATCCTGCATCGCCCAGCGCCCGATAGAATCCGCATCCGGCCAATTATTGAACGTATCCAACGTCTTTCTTGTCTCGGCCAAAATGAATCGCAGCGGAGCGGTGGCGGAAACCTCTTTAAAATATTGAATCAACTCTGGCTCTTTTTGCTCTAACCTAATTTTTGTTTCTTTGTCAGGCATCTCAATTCTCCTCTGCCCGCTGGATCACATTGCTGACTTGCTGGGGGTGCCATGATGTGCGGCCGGTGTGTGTCTTGATACCGCGGGCCTCAAGAGCGTTGGCGATCTCTCTCAGGGTAGTGCAGCCGCCGCGCTCTTTGATGTCTTGAATTATTGGGTAGACATTGTCGGCATGAAGCTTGGCCCGCGCCGCGACAACCTCGTTACCTTTGACGCCGGCGGCTTTTAAGGCGGCTGGGGCGGCGCCCAGGACCTTGCCCTTCGCTTTCAGGGCCTGGAGAGCGGCCTTGGTCCTAACGGACACCATCTCGCGTTCGTGCTGGGCCATTGCGGCCATAATGTGGATGGTCAAGGTATTCGCCATCGGCATATCGGCTGCAACAAAATCGACTTTGCTCTTCATCAGGTGAGCGGTGAACTCAACGTCACGGGACAGCCGGTCAAGCTTGGCCACAACCAGTGTGGCTTTTTTCTTTTTGCAGAGCTCGATGGCCTCGAGTAATTTGGTGCGGTTATCTTTCTTGCCCGATTCCACTTCCACGAACTCTGCAATAACTTTCCAAGATCCGCCATTCAAATAGTCAAAGCAGGCGGCGCGCTGGGCATCGACGCCCAGGCCATCGGCGCCTTGCTTGCCGGTGGAAACACGCAAATATAAAACGACAGGTCCCTGGTGCGGTTCGCCGGCGTTGTAACCTTTTGAGCTAGGCATCATTTTTCTCCTTAAGCGGGGTGGATGGTGATTTGGCGCTTAGTGAACGTGACCTCTACTTGGCTGATGTCGCCAAAAGTATCGGATACAGTCGAGCCGGTTATATCAATAATGGGTTTACCATCGGGCCGGCCGGTAATTTTGCGAACCTGTTGCCCTTCAACCAAATTATTAAAATCCAGTGTTTCTTGGATCTCGGCTGCTGTCATGGCATCTAGGACTAACCAGCCCTCATGTATTGTCAGGACAAACTGCTGCCCGCCGGTGAACCCGTGATTGGCCAGACGTTTGCCATCGAGCCAGATCCGCTTGCGGCCTCTATTGGTGCCGATTTTGTGGGTGCTCTTTTCCATTTTCTTTCTCCTGTTTTTGCCAGGACAATCCCGGCACCCTCAAGGCCCCTGCGAATTTAATCGCCAGGGGCTGTTGGGATATGGCGGGGCCGTGTCACCAAGGGGATTTGGTGTGTTCACCCGTTGTGCGGTTTACCAAACAACCGCGTTGTACTGGGTGCTGAACCTTGACGCCCGGTTGTGTTTTCGTCGCATGCTTTAAATGTAGGAACGTGTTTTCACGCCAGACACGGCCCACGTTAAGCACGATCCATTTTTCTGAAGTTGCCGGGTCGATGATCTCTTGACCAATTTCAAACCCTGCGTTTGCTGGTATCCAAGTCATTTGGGGTGCTCCTGTCTGTTTGTTGGCACCCCTTTAGCCCCTGCGAATTTAATCGCCAGGGGCTGTTGGGGGGTGTGTGGGGGGCTAATTGATGCAGTGTTTGCCCTCAACAATATTGTAAGCATAGCCGCTGGCGGATGCGCCATCGTGGATGGCTTCAAACAAGCTCTTTTTGGTGTGCCAGTGGGACTGCCATTTGACCCAGCGAGATCCGTCTACGTTAAGAACATCAGCGCACCAGATGCCGCGTTTGCTGTTGTCTTTGTACCAAGTGATGGTAATCGTGCCTTGAGATTCATTGAACATTTTTTTCTCCTGTTTGCTTCTGTTGTGGCGTTGTCGCCAGTTCGTTCCGTTGACCCCCTTTATGGACCCGTGGTATAAGTCTGTCAAGCTTCCTAATGCCATTATTTGAAAATAATTCAATGAATAATCAAAAAACGACACTTTTCCTGCATCTTTCGACCAATTTGGTTGCAGATATGATGTGCTTGTCAGAGCAAGCTGGCTTGACATTATCGGCATTTATCGAATCAAAGCTGGATTACATCGTGCCGATAATGGTCGAGGGGCTGGAGCCGACAACCTGTCTGAAACCTGACACGCCAGCCCGCTGTTCTGTATGCCCAGCGCCGGCCGTGACGCCAGATACTATGGACGGGAGCATATGATTGAGGGTCTTGGATCTATTCAGCGGAATTGGCGGATTCGCGCTCGGCTTTCATATGGCCAGCCCTGTTTTCCAGACCGCTGCCTTTGTCGAAAAAGATCCATACTGCCGCCAGGTCCTGGCCCAACATTGGCCAGAAACCCCCATTTACGACGACATTAGGACGTTTGATGCAACTGGACTTGCTGACATCGACATCATCACCGGCGGACCGCCATGCCAGCCATGGTCTAATGCCGGGGAGCAAAGAGGCGCAGAAGATGACCGCGATCTCTGGCCGCAAATGCTCGGAATTATCGACACTGTTAAACCGCGATGGGTTGTTGGCGAAAATGTCCGAGGCTTTATTAGCCAGCCCATGGGCCTCGACAGAAGCCTATCTGACTTGGAAGACATTGGATACTCCAGCCAATCATTTAGTATTCCAGCTATCGGCGCGGACGCCAGACACCTCAGACATCGATGCTGGATCATCGGGTGTTCTACCGACACCGGCCAGCCGAGATTATCGGTTCCCAAACAAGACCAGCTATCAAGAGCGGCACAACAATACCAAGGGCGAACAGCTACCCAACCACGTTGGTGGCCCGCTGAACCCGATGTGGGTCGAGTGGCTCATGGGGTACCCAACCGAGTGGACCGTTTGCGGAGCCTTGGAAACGCAATCGTGCCCCAAGTCGCAATGCATATCGCCAGAGCAATCCTTACAGCCGAGGCCCAGTGATGGGTAAACGGTCATCATATAAGAAGATCGAGCGTGACTTTTATCCTACGCCGGCCGAGGCGATTCGGCCCCTGCTCCCTCATATCCCCCCGGGGGCTACATTTAATGAGCCCTGCGCCGGTGATGGCGCCCTGGTGCGTCATCTGGAAGATGCAGGGGTTCCATGTATCGGCTGGTCGGACATCGAGCCCCAGGACCCCTCTATTCGGCGTATAGACGCAATGAATCTAACAAATTGTGTAGGCCATATGTTTATCACCAACCCACCCTGGTCTTGGCCGGTGTTAGATCCCCTGATCGATCATCTGAGCACTATCGCCAGGACTTGGTTGTTGTTGAACGCGGATCTGATGCACAACAAACGGATGGCCACGCATATGGCTCGCTGTTCCAATGTTGCCAGCATCGGCCGCGTTAAATGGTTCGGAAATCAAACCGGCATGGAAAACAGTGCTTGGTATTGCTTTGAGAGATCCCCCTGCCCCACGATTTTCCACGCCAGAGGGACAGCATGATCGAGTTTAAGATCCCCGGCGTCCCCGTTGGCAAGGCGCGGCCTCGTATGTCGCGCTCTGGCCATGTCTACACGCCACAGAAAACCAAAGACGCCGAGGCCCTGGTGCAGTTTTATGCCCAGACCCATTGTCCGCCGGTCACCGGCCCCGTCACTTTGCGGATGGTGTTCGGGATGCCGATACCCAAGAGCTACACAAAGAAGCAGCGGACATCCATCGATGCCGGGATACTGCACCCATGCAAGACACCGGACATCGATAATCTGATCAAGCTGATTCTGGATGGGCTGAATGGCATTGCTTATGTCGATGACAAACAGGTCATCGAAATCAGCGCCGTCAAGTATTACGCCGATGTTCCCGGCACAACAGTTCTGATAACGGAGTGGTGATGTCTGACCCTATCAACCCAGATCATTACAAAGGCAACGGCATGAGCGCCATTGATGTCGTTGATGCATTTGAGCTCGATTATTATCTGGGCTCGGCTTGGAAATATATGGCGAGATACGGCAAGAAAGGTGACCCCATTGAGCAACTGGAAAAGGCCCGATGGTTTTTGGATCGCCGCATTGAACAGCTTCAGTCCCATTCACAATCGCTGGGTGAGGAAGTGGTCTATGTAAGCGGCGGGTTCTCGGATAGTACTCGTGACTGAAAAGGAAATGAAAGACATTGTCAGAGAACAAATCGCGTATTGGAAAGCGGCCGGCTTCGACGCGGTGGATGCGTACAAGGCTCTGGAAGAATACGCTGACGCTAGTCCTCGCTGTAATTGGATAGCTGTCCGCCGGCGCATGGTTCAGTGGTACGAATCGCGGACACAGGCCCAGGCCGAGGCCAATAGGATTGCAGCCCAGGGTATCGGATCTGTTTGGGGCTCAAGGGAGAATGAAAACAATGGCTGAGTTCCCAGCATTACCATTTTGGACAGACGCATATCTGGGCGACACCATGCATTTGTCGTTGGAAGAGCATGGCGCATATCTGAAGTTGCTGATGATTATGTGGCGATCCCCAGACTGTGCAATCGCCGATGATGATAGAAGAATATCGACCATGTTGGGCTGCACTTATCAGAAGTGGAAAACACGCCTTCGACCAGCCCTGGATGGCTTCCTAATGTACGATGACAAGGGGCAGTTGACGCAGAAAAAGCTGCAAAAAGTGCGAAAAAACGTCGAGATGTTTAGCGAGAAACAAAAACGTAAAGCAAACGCTAGATGGTTGAAAACAAAGGAAACCGATAATGCCGCGGCATCTCCCCGGCATATGCCCCAGGAATGCCAACCAAAACCATATCCAAGTAGTAAGAAAGATATACCTAACGGTATATCAAAAGAAAAAACAAAAGATCCCCCCAAATCTAAACCCAAAACCAAGGGCTCCAGACTGCCAGATGATTGGTATCCTGAAGACAATGCGTTTGCCTGGAGCATCGACCAAATCGGAGCGGTAGAAACCAATGGACAAATCGAACACTTCAAAGATCACTGGAAAGCAGAATCCGGTGCCCGCTCAGTCAAACAAGATTGGGACGCCGCGTTCCGCAACTGGATTAGGAACCATCTCAAGTTTGGAAACTCCCGCCCAGGTGGATCTCAAGCTGCAAGCATCTCTACCAGTGTCAGTAATATCCTCGCTGGTGGAAACAGTGGACCAGGACTACGACCTAACAGGATACCGAATGACAGAGCCAATACCAGCCAAAGACCTGGAAACGGCAGTGGCGATGCTGGAAGTGTCACTGACGCCATTGAACAAATCCGAGATCATGCAGGAACTGACGATGCTCCAAGTGAAAACAGTCAATCGGACAGTGAAACAAAAGGATCAAGAGCTCATGCTGTCCGCGTATGCTGAAGAGCTCCAGTACTTCCCCGGCGATATCGTCAGGCACACTCTCAGATCCCTGGCATTGTCTTCAAAATGGTGGCCGGCATGGCATGACGTTGCAAAAGAACTGGTGTGGCGAACCGAAAAGCGGCAGTTCAAGCTTGATGCGCTGCAGCGCGGCGCCATCGATACACCAACCAAATACGCCAACCTGATTAACCAATCACTGAAAAGGATATAGCAATGGCAATGCTAACGGGGAGACAAGAGAAAATAGAAGAGGCGGATCGCAAATGCGCCGAGATCAAAATGAAACTAACCGCCGCCGAGAGTGAGCGGAAACATCTGACTGAAGACTTGTTACCCATGAAGTCTGTCGCATATTTGCTGGGTGATCTGCTAACACATTTAAGCTCTCAAGATGCTTGGTACCTTACCAGAGACTTAATCAATACCGGCCTACTGGAAAGTGTGACAACAAGAGCGAGAAAATATTCAACCGAGGATGAAGTCAAGGCGTTCGTCCGAAAACAACAGATAGAAAAGGAAATAGCAAATGGCTGACAGATACAGACTGACAACGCCCCGCCTGGGCAAAGATGGCAAGACATACTGGACTAACGTCGGCGTCATGTTCCCGCTGAAAGTCAAGGACGGCTTCGGCATTATTCTGGAAGCCCTGCCGCTCCAGGCAATCAACGACCAGGGAACACTGGAATGCAGGATGATGGCCTTCGACGCCACCGAGGACCAGCAGAGCGGCAGAGCCAAAGGCAATAGATACCCACAACAGCCGCTGGATAAGCCCGTCAATGACCTCGATGACGATATGCCGTTCTAAACCAATGATTGATATGGCTCCAATGACACCCAAACAGTTCGAGGTCGAGATGATCGAGGCCGAGCAAGAAACAATGCCAGATTTGCGGCAGTTATTGATCGAAATGACTATCAGCTATTGCCTCAGAAGTAATGGATTTGGCAAGGGTATTGATGTGCTCAACCGGATGAGAACGGGTATAGATATGGACATAGATGTGGATTGTCTCAGAGGCAGGCGGAATGATGAGTGATCTTGCTCTCTCCCTCGCCAATCGCCCGCGAAGCTGGCCCGCATTAAAGAATGGCAGAGGTCCGCGCTTTTCTGGCTCTGTCCAAGACTTTCAGAGGAACGTCTGGACGTTTGACAATCAAATGCCGCGGGTAAAAAAGCCTTGCTGTATGCGGCCTCGAGGCCCCGGGGGGGTCTGGGCAGGGGTACCCCCGGCTTGCCGCGTCTGTCACCCCCTCGATGGGTCCCTGCCCTCTCTCCGAGGAGTTTTTTACTAATGGCCAGGAGACACAAGCGGCCGGCTGTCATGGATCATGGTACTCCCGAGCTTCAGCAGCATGGTGATTTTGAAGAACAGGCCACGGATATTGCTGGTGTAACGCACATTCGGAATTTGGCATCTGATCAGTTGCAGACCTATTTTCGGCGGAAGCGGATTACGGATTTACAGTATGATGCTGGGGATCGGTTTGCCGAGGATTTTTATCGTGCAGGGATCGGTCCTAATTATGGTGTTACGGATTTGACCAAGGTGCGGGTTGATCAGTCTGAGCGGCCTGATGCTGACGGGGTACATTATGCCAGGGAGCGGGTTTACCGCGCTTTGCAGTATGTTGGCCAGCCTTTGAGCCGGTTGCTGGTTCATGTTTGCGGGCATGGGAATGACGCTGGATCATGGAAGGTTCTGTCAAAACAGCGGGATGGTATGCCGATGCTACGACTAGCGTTGAATGCCCTCGCCAGCCACTACAGGTTGACATGAGTGGCAGTCGTATGGTAAAGGTTGCAGACGCTGGGGTTTTACGCCATAGCGTATGCCATCCGGTTTTCCTCCCTGTACCAGATGGTTGTTTTCTAGTAGTGGAAACTTGCCGGCTCGATATTTGGGCCGGCGTTTTTTTGGGGAGATGATTGATGGCCAGGAATATTCCGGTACTTGCTGATGAAGTCAAACGGCAGAAATTGCTTGAGGTAATATCTGAAGGCAAGGGGCTCAAGGGCGGCTGTGAAGTATTGAAGATGGATCGTTCCGCGGTATTTCAGTATCGGCGGAAGGATGATGTATTTGATGGCCAGTATCGCTCGGCCATGGTTGCCGGTGCGGAGATTGCGCTCGAAGATGCCGAGCATTTGTTGAATGCGGCGGGCACCCGAGATGAGATCTTGAAGGGTAAAGAATTACTTCGCCACGCTCAGTGGAAGGCTGAGAAGTTATTGGTCATGTACCAGCCCAAGCAGAAGATGGAAGTCGAGCACTCTGGGCCGATGGTTATCGGCTGGCAGGATGGCGGACAGGTTTGTCCGCGGTGTGGACATAGTATGCATGATGCCGGCGGGGATATTGTTGTAATCGATCAGATCAGTGACGGCAAAAAACTATCGGAGAGAATTTGATGGCGCTTTTGAAGAAATCCAGAAAAAAGTCGGTTGCCAAGAAAACGGCACCGGCCAAGCCCAAGCGGGCGCGGAAAGCCAGCGGCGCTTTCCAGGCCGATGATCCTGCAACGCCTGATATAAACGAGGCGTTCGACCTTGAAGACCAGCGGCGGGTTCGGCAGCGCGCAAAGTTTGCGCCCAAGGCCACCGGTACCGGGACGCGGCGCCTTGGCGGCAGACTCGTTTGATTTGATGCCGGCAACGGTTACTGTTGCCGAGGCCCAGGATTTCCAGGTTGGCTACCAGAAATTTGATCATCCGGTTATTGCCCGTCAGATCGATCTGATACGGAAGACATTCCCCGATGTGGATACAACGGGGCGGGCGTACTGCCGCGTTGAGCAGCGGCGCCAGGGTCATCCCTGGCATTTTGATACCGGCACCAATGGGCATATGACCTGGTGTTACGTTACCGGCAGGGTTTTGCTATCGGACCCGGACAGTGATTTTGAGGGCGGGGGATATTATTTCCGCCATGACCCCACAACTGCGATCTTCGGATATTTGGATCTGGTGTTTTATACCAGTGCTGATAACGAACACTTTGTTGCGTCTCACAGCGGCGAGCGGCGAGTTCTGCTGATGTTTTTGGAACGGCAACCATGACCCAGCAAATTATTATTCCCTATTCGCCCCGGCCGCTCCAGGCAGAGTTTCACCGCCAACAGAGGAGATTTTCTGTTGCGGTCTGCCATCGTCGTTTTGGCAAGACCGTGATGGCCATCAACTGGCTGTTGAAAGAGATATTGACCAGCAAGCGTAAGAATGCGAAGGGCGCTTATATCGCTCAGAATTATGGATCGGCAAAACGAATTTCCTGGCAGATGCTTCGGGATTACGCTGAGACGATCCCCGGCGTTAAGTTCAACGAGGCCGAGCTCAGATGTGATTTGCCGGGTGGTAAAACGATATATCTTCTGGGTGCGGAAAATCCAGATTCTCTGAGGGGCATGGGCCTTGTGGCTGTTTGCCTGGATGAGTATGCCGACATGAATGCTCGTCTCTATCCTGAGATTATCAGGCCCAGTTTGTCAGATTATGGGGACGGGAGATGTTTGTGGATTGGCACTCCCCGCGGAGATAATCAGTTCAAGGAAATTTACGATCACGCCATCTCAAGGATGGAAGACAGTGATCCTGAGTGGTTTGCCATGCGTTTTCCCGCATCGGAGACGGGCGTCCTTGCAGCCAATGAGCTCCAGGCGGCGCGGGACACCATGGACGAATCCCAGTATCAGCAGGAATACGAGGTTAGCTGGTCGGCCGCATTGATCGGCTCATACTGGGCCAATGCAATTGATAAGGCCGAAGCGGAAAAGCGTATTTGTCCCCTGCCCTGGGACCCTGCTCTCAAGGTTCACACGGTTTGGGACTTGGGGCTGCATGACAGTACTTGCATAATTTATTTTCAATTACACAAATCGGAAATCCGCATTATCAATTGCTTCGAGGCCAGCGGCGAAGGTCTGCATTTTTACATAAGGGAACTTCAGTCTCAGCCGTATTTGTTTGAAAAGCATTTTTTCCCGCATGATGTAATGGTGCGGGAATTGTCCACCGGATCATCTCGCTACGAGATGTTGATGGCCCTGGGAGTGCGTCCAACCGTTGTAGCAAAACTAACCGTCCAGGACGGTATTGAAGCAGTCAGGGCGGTACTTCCCAGGTGCTATTTCGATCGAGAGAACACCAAGCCGCTGCTCAAGGCGTTGCGCCATTATCATCGGACATTTAATACCAAGACCTCGGATTGGAATGCAAAACCCGTCCACGATTGGAGCTCGCATTTTGCAGACTGCGCCAGATATCTCGCTGTTGGTTTGCGTGATGACGGCGAGGATGAAGATTATCGGAACATGGCCAGGACCGGCATGATGGCCCCCGGCAAGCCAGTGATTGATGGCGGTGACGGCGTCTTCGGTTGAGATCGTTTCCGGTGCGTATGCTCTGGTGGTTTATATTTCCAGGCGAATGCGGACCCGGGACGCAGCAGAAATCATGCCCCACTTATGGTCCCCCACGCCAGAGGACCTGGCGGCACATTCGGTGCACGGCGGCGCAAGCTGGGTGGCGTTGAAAGACGGCCAGCCGGTAGCGGCTTGGGGTGTTCAGGAACGCTTGCCGCAAGTCTGGACAGTCTGGATGTATGCGACCGACGATTGGCCGGCGGTGGCGTTGTCGGCCACCCGCCACATCAAGAGTGTTGTGCGGGAGCACATGATATCCCGCGGCGCAGTGCGCGCCGATTGCTGGTCTATGGACGGGCACGATGAGGCCCACCGCTGGCTGGAAGTGCTGGGAGCCACCCGGGAAGCATCACTGGAAGATTACGGCAGAAATCGCCAGACGTATCATTGTTATTCCTGGACCAAGACCCGTCTGGAGAATGGAGAATTTTAATGTGTTTTTTCAAACCCCCGAAAATGCCCGCGCAAAAAGTAATCCAGGCCAAACCGGCTGTGGGTGCGGACGATCCAAAAGTGCGCGCTGCGTCTAACACAATTCGCCGGCGGGCTGCGGGCGGCGGCGGCAAGAAATTCAACATCCTGGCGAGCAACGACCTGGCGCCGAATGTCGGTCTGGCAACCCTGCTGGGTATAAGGAGTAGCTGATATGTGTTTTGGTGGTGATGGCGGCGACAGTGGCAGTGGCAGTGACAGTGGTGTGTCCACAAGACCGGGTGAGGAAAAATCCGGTGAACCACAGACCTATGAACACGCAACCTCTTCGTGGATTGGCGACAGCCGTTCCGATGAACAAATATCCGATGATGTGGCGGTTACCGCCGCTATGGAGCGCGGCGCGGATACATACAAGGATTCCAAGGGATATTCGAGGTCCGTTGCAGATTACTCCCGTGATTTTTCACCGCCAGCCCCCGGCAGTCTGTTGGCCGAGGCGAATACAGCCCCCGATGTTTATACCGCCCTGGGTGCAGTTGCCAGCTTGATGGCCCCTGGCCTGAAAGGCACCTTGCTGGGTCAGACCGTCAATCGCGGGGGCCGCGCCATCGGCAACTATTTCAGCAGCAAGTAAATATGTGCGGCGCGCAGTCCCGGCAGACGCAGTCCGGGGGTTCCAGAATTGCGCCGGCGTCACTGGGCTCCCGTCTAGACAAGGCCCAGCGAGATGCCAACGCCAGTAGCGGCGGCGGCACGGCCGGCAAAACAATTCTCTCGGGCATTCCCCGAAATAGCGGCGTTGACGCCCAGCGCAAAAACACCTTTTTAGGGGTCTAAATATGCTTGTTGACAGTACCAACAAAGACGAAATCTTCCGCCGCTACGATGAATTGAAAAGCCAGCGGGCAAACTGGGAAAGCCATTGGCAGGAAATTTCCGAGCGGATTTTACCGCGCTCTGGTGAGTTTACCGGGGATCGAACCCCCGGCGACAAGCGGACAGAAAAACTTTATGACGCCACCGCGGCCCTGGCTTTGGAGAGGATGGCATCCGCCATCGAAAGCCTGCTGACGCCCCGCGGCGCAAGATGGCATACGTTGCGGGCTTCTGACCCGATGTTGGACCAGGATGATGATGTGCGTCTGTGGTTTGACGCTGTCGAAGATATCATGTTCCGCTGGCGTTATGCGCCGGCGGCAAACTTCTCATCTCAGATGCATGAGGGGTTTATGTCGGTTGGCGCCTTTGGGACCTCGATCCTGTTTGTTGATGAAAACCCGATTGCCGGTGCTCGGTATCGCTCAGTCCACCTATCGGATGTTTGTATTGCCGAGGATGAGCACGGCCTGATTGATACGGTCTATCGGCGCATCGATGTGTCGGCGCGCCAAGCGTTGAGAATGTTCAAGGACGGGCAACTATCCCGGCAATTGCGGACCAAGGCGGAAAAGAAACCCGATGAGCGCGTCCAGATCCTTCACGTTGTTATGCCGCGCCATGATCGAGATCCCAAAAAACGAGATCGGAAAAACAAGCCTTGGTTTTCTGGCTATTACGAGGTCGAGGCTAAAAGCAAAATTTCCGAGGGCGGCTACCAGGAGTTCCCGTACATACCCAGCCGCTGGGTGACCGGTCCTCGAGAAATTTATGGCAGATCCCCTGCAATGACAGTTCTGCCGGATATTAAAATGCTCAACGAGATGAGCAAAACGGTAATTCGCGCCGGCCAGAAAGTGGTCGATCCACCATTGCTTATTGCCGATGACGGTGTGGTTTTCCCCGTGAACACTAAACCGGGCGGCGCAACTTTCGCCCGCCTCGATGGTCGGACCCAGGCTCCGGTCCAGCCGCTTCAGACCGGAGCCCGCGTAGACATCGGTCTGGAAATGATGAACCAGCGGCGTGAAGTCATCAACGATGCTTTTTTAATTTCGCTCTTTGCTATCTTAGTTGAAAGTCCGGCAATGACCGCTACAGAAGTGTTACAACGAGCCCAAGAGAAGGGAGCTCTGTTAGCGCCTACAGCCGGCAGGCTCCAATCCGAATCTCTGGGGCCCCTGATCCAGCGCGAGTTTGCCATCCTGGCCCGCCAGGGCGTACTGCCGCCGATGCCCGAATTATTGGCCGAGGCTCAAGGCGAATACGACATCGAATATGTCAGTCCGTTGAGCAGGGCCATGAAGGCCGAGGAAGGTGTGGGCATCCTGCGAACCCTGGAGATGGTCCAGCCGATTGCCGCGGTGGACCCCTCGGTGATGGATAATTTTGATACAGACACAATCACTAGGACGCTCGCCGACACGAATGGAGCGCCTCAGAAAATACTGCGTCGTGCCAAGGATATCCAGGAGATGCGTGAAGATCGCGCTCAACAGCAGAATATGCAGGCCGGTCTGGCGGCGGCGCCACAAGCGGCAGACGCTGCACTTAAAGTGGCGCAGATCGCCAATATGGGTCAACAATAATGGACCCGGAGAAACAGCAGAAAGAGATTCTCCAGGCTTATAAAAATGTTTTTCTACACACCCCGGACGGCCAAACGATCCTCAAGGATCTGCTGAAGACCTCGGGGATTTTTCAAATTACCGGCGTCAGGGATGACGCCGAGCTACAGCATCTCGACGGGTCCCGGGACATGGTGCGCCGCATTATATCTATCCTGGCCCTGGATGAAGATGCGATTCTGAAACTAGCAATTGGAGATGACCATGAGTGAAGACCAAGGGTCCGCACCCGCGGGTAACCCGGAAAACGTAGTATCGAATGAACCCGCTCTTGCCCCGGATACCGGTGCCGGCATCAGTGACGGCTGGGCAAACGCCCAATATGACGAGGTTGTTGCTGCCAAAGGATGGAGCTCACCAGATGACGTCCTCCAATCCTACCAGGATCTGGAAAGGTCCTATCACCAGAATATCGGCGTTGACAAGGTTGCTCTGCCAGAAGAGGGCTCTAACTTCCAGGAGTGGGAAGGTTGGAGCCAGATTGGCTGGCCCGAGGACGCCTCGAATTATGCGTTGGCGGCACCCGAGGGATTTTCTGAGCAATATGACCAGAGCCTTTCAGATGATATGCGTCAGGTCTTCCATGATGCCAGATTGACACCGGATCAGGCAACGATGATCCACGATAAATATGTCGAGAGGTTTGGCAACAATGCCGCTCAGACCAGCCAGAACGCCCAACATCAGCAAGACCAATGGCTGGGTGAACTGCAAGACAAATATGGCACCGCCTATGAGGAGCGGATTGCCGTTGCCCAAGGCGCCGTCCGGGAATTTGGCAACGATAATTTGGTCAACCTGTTGAATGAAACAGGTCTGGGATCACACCCGGATGTGGTTGATGCCTTTGTGCAGGCGGGCATGGCTCTGGCGGAATCGGGGCAGTTCAAGGAAGGCGATAGCGGCCGGTTCGGCATGACGCCGGCAGATGCCAAAGTAGAGATTGCCTCAATTCGCGGCAATCCGAATCTGGTGGATAAAAGCCACCCGGAATATAAAGTTCTCAATGACAGATTAACGGATCTTTACGAGTTTGCTTATCCGAATGATCGGAACAGCAATATCGTAGCGACAGTTGGGTAACCGCGTCTAGCGGTCTAGCGGGACGCCGGGAGTACAGCCGGCATCGGCAGATGTAAAATTGCAGGACGGGTCCGCATCTCCGCGGGCAACCCTCTGAAACGAACCTCAACTTAACTCTAGCTGAAAGGATAGACATATGTCTGTTCAAATTACTACAGCTATGGTCGAGCAATATAGTGGTAATGTTTACCATCTGGCTCAACAGCGGGGTAGCCGTCTTCGGAATGCTGTCCGCACTGAGACAGTCGTTGGCAAAAACGCCTATTTTGAGCAAATTGGCTCGACGGCGGCGCGCCAGCGTACTTCTCGCCATAGCGATACACCACAAATGGACACGCCACACGCAAGACGGCGTGTGTCCATGGTCGATTACGATTGGGCTGACCTCATCGATTCTGAGGATCGCGTCCGGTTATTGGTCGATCCCACAGGTCCCTATGCTCAAGCCGCCGCGATGGCGATGGGCAGGGCCTTGGACGATTCTGTGATCACGGCCGCTGATGGCACCGCTTACACCGGTGTGGCTGGCGGTACGAGCACAGTGTACGATTCCTCGATGACAGTTGACGTTCAAGTCGGCATCAGCCCCGCGGCTGACACCGGATTGAATGTTGGCAAATTGAGAGCGGCCAAGGAAAACCTGGATAGTAATGATTGCGACCCGGACGAAGCCCGGTTTTGCGTAATCAATGCTAAACAGCTTAGTAACCTGTTAGCTGAAACCGAGATCACGAGCTCCGACTACAATACGGTCAAAGCGTTAATACACTAGCGCCCCTGTCTGGCAACAGGCGGGTAAACACTCTGTGAATTGCTGGGAACTCTCTCTGAGACAATCAGCAGCCAAGCCCCTGTAGGGGAAGGTTCAACGACCATTCCGCAAGGAAGTACAGCCAAGTGGCTGGAAGCGCAGAGCATCCCATTGGGATGATGATATGGTCTTATCTATGTGGCGACATATAGCAGTCTTCGGACGGGTCAGGGATTAACGAACCTGATTGAAAATAATGTAGTGCAAGGCGAAGTGGACACGTTCCTCGGCTTTAACTTTATCCGTACTGAGCGAATCGGTACCGACAGCAATTCAGATCATAAAGTCCTTTATTGGGCTCAGTCTGGGATGTTATCCGGTATAGCGGCAGAACCTGTCGTTAAGATCAGTGAACGTGCGGATAAAAACCACGCAACCCAAGTGTTCGTTTCGATGTCAATAGGCTCTACCCGTATGGAAGAGGGCCTGGTTGGTTACATCGAATGCGATCCCACTTAATAGGAGGGCTTTAGAATGGCTGTTACTACTCAAAAGTCCACCGAATATACTAATGCGACAGCAACTCCGGTGGTTAATAATGCACCAACGGAAGAGCATGGCCGCATTCGTGTGGCATTCTTCACTTGCACTCAGGACGGTGCCGGTGATGCAACCTCGAGCGTTGCCCTGTGCAAATTGCCCCCGGGCCGCGTTCGCATCCTCGCGTCACAATCCCGCGCTTATGTCAATTGGACCACTTCATCGGCCACTCTTGACCTGGGCTGGGATGCTCACACAGACCTGGATGGTGACGCCGTTACGGCTGACCCCAATGGTTTGATCGATGGGCTGGACGTTGACACGGTTGGGTTCCAAACTTTGGAAGGCGCCATTGCGGCCAACCTTCTGACGGGCGGCACCTATGTACTCGAGAGCAAGGATGGTGTGGTTATTCGCGCTACCTCTCAAGACACCGCTATCGCAGATGGCGACGATCTTGTCGGCTTCTTGATGTACGTTCTTGATTAGTTGAACTGAATTGAGGGGGGGGGCTTCGCCCCCCTCAATTCTTTTGGGAGCTTTCCATGTCGGCAACCACATCCTTTGTGAGCATATGCAATCGTGCCTTGACGTTTCTGGGCGCAGACCCATTGACTGCGCTGACAGACGATTCAAAAGAAGGGCGAGCCTGCAATCGGATGTATGAACAGTCCCGCGATCAGGCTTTGCGTGATCATCCGTGGAATTTCGCGATCAAGCGAGCATCCCTGGCTGCAAGCACAACAGCGCCGATTTATGAATATACCAATGCTTTTACATGGCCAACCGGTTGTCTCAGAATCATTGAAGTTGACACAACTGAGGAATGGGCAGTTGAAGGCCGCTCCATTGTCAGCGATGCAGCGGCACCGCTTAAAATTGTTTATCTCGACACTATCACAGACCCTACTGAATTTGATGCGATGTTCATCGAGGCATACGCCTACAGGATAGCCGCAGACATCAGCTATGACATTACTGCTAACCAAACTGTAACTACTAATTTGGAGACACTGTACGCCGCGAAGTTGGCGGCGGCGCGGCTGGTCGATGCACAGGAAAGTCTGTCGGCCGATGAGAATACCTGGCTTGAAGCGCGAGCATAAAAATGTCCCGCGTTTCACGAATCCAGACCAATTTTACTGCCGGCGAACTATCCCCAAAGCTGTTTGGTCGGCCGGATATATCCCGGTATATCAACGCTACCGAAACGCTCGAAAACTTTCTGGTGTTTCCACACGGGGGTGCCACCCGGCGATCCGGCACACGTTTCGTCAAGGAAGTAAAAGATAGCTCTGCCGCAACCGTTTTAATCCCTTTTGAGTTTTCAATAACGCAAGCTTATGTGATTGAGTTTGGCAATTTATATTGCCGGTTTTATAAAGATCAGGGCTCGATCCTGGAAGCCAATGTGGTCATCAGTGGCGCCACCAGAGCCAGCCCATGCGTAGTCACGGCAACCGGACACGGTTATTCCAATGGTGACGAAATCTATATTGCGTCCGTTGTCGGCATGACAGAATTGAACGGCAAGTATTACAAGATTAAGAATCAGACAACGAACACGGTTGAGCTAACCGATATCGATGACAACAACATCGACTCCAGCGGCTGGACGGCGTATGACAGTGCCGGCACAGCGGCACGGGTATACACGCTAACGACCACATATCTCACCGCGGATCTGCCAACATTGCAATTCGCGCAATCGGCCGATGTCTTATACGTTACGCATCCAAGTTATGTGCCCCGGAAAATTTCTCGGACGGGACACACCGCCTGGACAATCGCAGATATTACGTTTGAAGACGGCCCCTACCAAGATGAAAATACGACAACCACAACGCTGACGCCGGGGGCGGCAACTGGCACGGGCGTATCGCTGACTGCCTCGGCAACTGTCGGCATCAATGACGGCGACGGCTTCGCATCAACCGATGTCGGACGCCTTGTTAGAATCGGTCATCAAGCAACCCAGTGGGCCGCAAGCACCGGATATAGTCTCGGCAATGTGCGCCGCAATTCGGGCAATGTGTATAAATGCACCAAGGCCGGCACCTCGGACAGTTCCGGTGGCCCTAGCGGCGACGGCGAGGAGATTGTCGATAATACTGTTTCTTGGAAATTTTTAAGTGAAGGCGGTATCCAGTGGGGGTACGGGTCAATCGCCGGCTATACCAATACGACAACGGTCAGCATTGATATCACCAATGACCTTGGCGGCACATCGGCAGAGACGACCTGGCGGCTGGGAGCATTTTCCGGCACAACTGGTTATCCGACTGCCGTCCAGTTTTTTGAACAAAGATTGTTTTTTGCTGGCACAACTGAACAGTCCCAGACCATGTGGGGATCTCGATCGGCAGATTATCAAAATTTTACACCGGGGACCATCGATGATGATCCGGTGACCTATACCATTGCCACTGATCAGGTGAATGCAATTCGCTGGCTATCGGCCGGTAAGGTTTTGATGGTCGGCACGGCCGGCGGCGAATTTGTTGTTTCGGCCACCAGTGCAAACGAAGCGTTGACACCCAGCAATGTCAGGGTGGCCCGCGAGGGTACCCGCGGCGCTCATACCTCGAAGCCGGTCAGGGTGGATAACGCGGTTATTTATATTCAGCGGCAACAGCGCAAGATCCGCGAATTTGTTTATTCGTTTGAAAGTGACGCATTCCTGGCACCCGACTTGACATTGCTGTCGGAACAGGTTGGCTATGGTGGAATATCGGAACTTGAGTATCAGCAAGAACCTAGCAATATCATTTGGGGCATCCGCGCCGATGGCCAATTGATCGGCCTGACCTATTTGCGTGACCAGCAAGTGGTTGCTTGGCACCGGCATAAGATCGGCGGATCGTTTTCTACGACTGCCTGGGGCATTGTCGAAAGTTTGGCTGTTATCCCTGGCACCGGCAACAATGAATTGTGGCTGATTGTCAAACGAACGATCAATGGAGCCACCCGCCGGTTCGTTGAGTTTTTAGAAGCAGAGTTTAACCCGGACGATTCCGATACCAAGGCAGATGCATTTTATGTAGACAGCGGCTTGACCTATAGCGGCTCGGCGGTGGCCGGCTTCAGTGGGCTCGATCACCTCGAGGGCGAGACGGTTTCGATCCTGGGCGATGGCGATGTCTATTTGGATCAGGCTGTAACCTCTGGCGCCGTCTCTGGTTTATCTCCGACAGTGGAGAAGGCACAGGTCGGCCTGCCGTTTACATCGATCTTGAAGACACTAAGGCCCGAGGCCGGCGGCGATGACGGCACGGCCCAGGGTAAAACCAAACGAGTATTTGAAGTAACCTTCAGATTTGTGAATACGCTGGGCGCTAAATACGGCACCTCTTCAGCGGCCGCAGATCTGGATGTTGTTAAATTCCGCTCGGGATCAGATCCGATGGATAGTTCGCCACCGCTGTTCACCGGCGACAAATCGGTGAATTTTCACGGCAATTGGGAAACTTCCGGCCAGATCACGCTAGTGCAGGATCAACCCCTGCCGATGACTTTGTCGGCCCTGATGACAAGGATTATAACCCATGACGGGTGATGGAGATGTGTGAACCGACAACCTTGCTGATTCTTGGCACGGCTATGTCCGCTGGTGGTTCAATCCTCGGCGGCGTTGGTGCCTACCAAACGGGAAAGGCCAATGCCAGAATCTTGAATAGCAATGCGGATCAGGCAATTCAAAATGGCTTGCAAGGACGGAACATTGCCGCGGTTAACGCCAATGTGCCGGTTAAGCAGGCCCGCGAGGCGGTTGGCACAACCCGGGCTCTTGCTGCAAAACGTGGCGTTGAAGTTGACCAGGATAGCACTTTGGACATCCAGGCGCACAACGCCGAGGTTGGCGCATTTGAGCACCTTAAAGTTTTGTTTAAGGCCGACACTGAAAACGATGCCTATATCGCCCAGGCGGGCAATTTCAGAGCGCAGGCCGCGGCGTCTAAAGCGGCCGGCCGTAACGCATTGTATGCCTCATTGTTTAAAGCAGCCGGGACAGCCGCCACCGGGGCATATGTGGGCCATCAAGGTGGCCTGTGGAAGCTCCCTGGCACTGCCGGTAGTTCGTTGCTGGCTCCGCAAGCCTTACCTATACCTCGGCCAGCCGTACTTATACCTCGGACATAGGACACAAATATGCCGCCATTACCCAGACTGCAAAGTAACACCCCCTTGAGTGGTGCTCCCGTTCCCTATCGGACACAGATCGATTATGGCGCCAGCAAGATCGGTGCCGGCATAACGTCGATGGGCGACGATATGACCAAGATCGCCCATAAGATGATTGAGCTCGAGGCCGAGGAAAAGGCAACTACGGCTAAGTTCCAGGCGGCAAACCAGTTAAGTTTGTTGCGGACAGAAATGTCCACCAAGGCTTGGGATACAAAAAAAACGGCCGAGGAGTATTCACTGAGGTCTAAAGAAATATATAATACGCTGGCGGCGGATCTGCCCCCGATTGCCCGCCGGTCATTTATGAAAAATTTCAGTACGCTGGATTTGCAAGCCAGAACAGCCGTCACGGCCACTGCAATCAAGCAGGGTCACCAGCGGACTATTGCTAAGGCCGAGATAATCCTGGGTGGGTTGGAGGATCTAGTGCGGCGTGATAGCGCCGGCCAAGTTACCGGACAGGTAACAACGGCCAATGCCCTGATAAAGGGGCACAAACTGATTGATGGTTTAGTTTCCCGAACAGCCATCGCCGCGGATGTCGGCGCCAAGCGCAAGCTAAAGTTTAATACCAACGTCGCCAAGGCCACCATGGATAGCTGGATAACTCTCCAGGCCGGTAGTGTGCAAACCATGATGCAGGCTAGGGAACAGATTAGAAGCGGCAAGTTTGAAAAAGACAGCCCCCAGGCCATAGCCTGGGGAATGCTGGGGCCAACTGAACAAAAGGCAATCCGCAATACTCTGTCCACAGAGATGTCCCGGTTGGCGACAGCGGCCAAGGCCGCTGAAAAAAAGACGCTGAAAGAGACGAGACAAAACGGAAACGAAATGTTGACGAAGATTTTCAGTATGTTTGATCCAAAGCACATGATTATGGTTGATGGCGAAGAGGTTGCGCCTACCGAAAGTCAGCGGACAGAAATGCAGCTAAAAATTTTGGACGATGTCAAAAAACTAAGCGACATGAATCCAGATGCCAAGATCTTGACTCACTCATATTTTACCACCTTGTCTAACCAAATCCGCAACGGCGGAAATTTCAATATCACTGATCAGCAAGTCTACGATGAATTTGAACGCAAAGTGCGGCTGGGAACGACCACTGAGAAAAATATTCGGGGAAGCTCCAAACTATCAAAAGATGACCAGGACGAGCTCATTAGGCAAATACCCAATTATAAGAGCGCGGCCTTCAATCGTGCAGCCGCATATATCGAGAAGCACCCAGATTTCTTTGCCAAAAACTCCTGGCAGCGCGGGTTCTTGACTAAAGAGCAATTGATCGTCAACCGGCGGCTCTCCGATGCAGCCCACAAAGCGCGGAAAGAAGGTAAGCCATTCGATGCTGAACAGGTAGCTCGGGATCTGGTAACGAAGCACTTTGATGAAAAAGTGGGCGGGGGGGACGCGGCTAAAGTGAAGGCGAGCGCACGGCTGGCTGATCTCGGCATCACCAATAGTGTAGAGCTTGCCGCCTATTTAGGGAACCCAGACAATAAACTTACTCCGGCCAAGAGAAGCCAACTGACCATAGACGGTACAACGGCGTTTGGTGAAAAGGTTAAAAAATGACTACTCTCGAAGACGCCTATCGGACTCACCGCGAGAATATGGACAACCCGCCACCGCCACCGCCTGTTGACGCCCCGGTAGCCATGGATGACGCCCTGGGTGAGAGCTCGGCGGCGGGTGAGACGCTCGGCACAGCAACGATGGATGACGCCCTGGAGTTCGGGCGCGCAACTGCATCTGTGGGGGTCGGCGGTGTGCGGGATGCTGAACAGAACCTCATTGAACTTTTCACCGATATTGGTGATGCAGTCAGAGAGGTCGGTATTGAGATTCCGGCATTCGATCTGAACAATATGAGATTCCTTTCCGGTGAAGAAGTTTTGCAGGGTCGCGCCGGTCAGGGGTTTACACAGAACCCGGATGGCTCGATCCGCATGACGCAGCCACCGACAGCAGACACCCGTCCCGGCACATTAGTATTACCGGACCCTGTTCCTGCCGGTAAAGGTGGCGTCGAAAAGTTTGGTCGAGGCGTGGTTTCTTTTATGGCACCCTTTGTCGCTACTGGCGGTTTGGGTGGTGCAACAGCTTGGGGCAGGATTGTACACTCAGCCAAGAGCGGTGCGCTTGCCGACATGATGATGAATCCACAGGGCGGCACCCTGATCAAAATGTTGAACGATCTGGAAAAAACACATGACATTAATGTTGCGCCAGAACTTCTAGACTTTCTGAACGTATCAGCCGGTGCCGAGGCAGACGCTCTGGAGCGATTGAGAGTTCGGGCATTGCAGTCAGTTGAAGGCACGATACTCGGCGGCACCCTTGATGGTCTCATCGAGGCCTTTAAGATCGTAAAGAACAACCCGGAACTGCGGAAGAAGGCAATACAAACTTTGATTTCTGATCCGGTGAAACGATTTAAGGAAGGCAAATCACCGTTTGGCACCCCTCCAAAAAACAATGTGTATTCACCCGAGGAACTCGCAACCGCACGGGCAGATGAGCGACAGGGTGCAGACATAGTTGCGGAACGGCTCAATGTTGTGGTGCCGGAATCAGAGCGGGTTGCCGGAGGCACTTATAAACCGGGATTGCCGGATGGCAGAACAGCATCCGACTTATCGCCAGAGGAACTTGCAGTTCGGGGCGAAGGCTTCAAGGGAAATGATATCGACCTAGAAAGGTTGTGGAATGAGTCGGTGGCTGAAGTTAGTGCGGCAGCAAAGAACGCTGTCGAGAGAACTGGTGCTACATGGTCTGCCTTTAAGGCGGCGGCATGGGATAAGGCATTAAAGCTGCCTCGACGGGCGCAGCTTTGGTATGAGTTATCAGCGGAAAAATTTAAGAGAAACCTACCCGAATTAAGTGATGACGAATTTTCGATGTTCCTTGATTTAATCGGTGCTACCTCTGCCCGAGCCAAGCCGGGGGAAAACCTTGAACGGGCCTTGGCAATACTATCACAAAAAATTCGGGGGGTGTCGGTTGACGTAGATATCACCATCCCATCAACGGTATCGGATGCATTAAAACGGGGTGGGCAGGATGTCAGTTCAGATTTAGCAAACAAGACCGGAATGTTTTCCGACACTCTGGCACTGACTGCCGGTATTCCTGTTCGTTACCCTATTAGTGTCAATGATATTTGGGTAGGTAAAGCATTTGGGATCAGTGATGATATGCTTTCCCAGAATCAATCACTCCATGAAGTCTTCGCAAAATATATGAACAAGATGCGTGACTATGTTAATGCCGGTGGAGCCGATGAGATTCCGCATCAGAGTTGGCACTTACAGGCGCGACAGTGGGTTGAGATGAGGGCAGCGGATAACAATATTGATACCGGCAAAGGCTTGGAGATTGAAGGCTCGGATTATGCTGGTGAATGGGGCAAGGTGGTGGACAAATTAGAGGTCGCTGGCATCGAGGTTCCTGATGGCATCATCACACGGGATATCCTGAACCATCCAAATTTTGCTGATACGCTGCGCTCGACTACACCAGCCTATCGCGATGCACCAAAAGCAACTGTGGAGTTTGGTACGTTGTTGACTGACAGCGGCAAACGTGGAGCAGTATTATTTCAAACGGCGCAGGAACTTGGTGACAAGACAACGCAAAAAGAATATCTCGGTATCTTGACTTCAAGCATGTACGACAGCGGTCGAGGCAAACCAACCCTGTGGGAAAAAACTGTCCGAGCCGCCACCGGCAAATCAGATAAAGTGACAAGAATATATAGCCCAACAATGGCTGACCCCTATGCAATCAGCGGCACCTTTGAGGGTTCAGTGGGACCAAACATTCGGGTGCCGTTAAAAGGTATGACCCCGGATGAGATTGCCTACTTTAATTCAATGGTTGGACAGGGTCTGCGTCAGAAGGCAATGGCGGCGGCTGAGATCAAGCGACTGCACCTAACGGCATCGGCACCGGATGGTTATGTTGCCACAAGCTCAGTTAGGTTTGATTGGGATGGTGTAGTACCCGAGGAAATGATCTCTGGCTTTGCCAGAGAACTTGGTCCCGGTTTTGAAGTTTCTGTTATGCGCTACCCTGATGGTCTGTCGATTGACATTAATCCACGGTTTAATGACGCTGGTGAGGCAGTCGGTCCTACGGGAGATGATGTAGACAGGGCAATTGATTTTGTGGTAAAGAATCATGGAGCCAAAAACCCAAGAGAATTTAACGCCGCTTTCAAAAGTGAATACGGCAAAAACTATGTAGAAGATGCTGGCGATGGCAGCGAGTACAAACGCATTATCGCAGAAACATTGAAAGGTTGGAGAGATGGCGCAGAAACCAAAATCACCAAACTCACCGGAGGGTCAGTCAGCAAATCCGACATCAGAAAATACCTCACCGGCAAGCTCAAACAACTCCCCGTCACCAGCAAGCAACTCCCCAAGGGTGTCACGCTATCGAGCGTCCGAGGAAGAGCATCGACAATTCGCAAGCGAGTCACCCAGCGAATTGATCATCACCATGAGCAACGCAGGGCATGGCAAAAATTAGGTAATGAGGTTGATAAGAAAATGAAAGACGCCATCCCTGTTTGGGAAACCCGCCAGAAAAGATTATTGAAGGAGCCACCACCTGATGGCACTTGACCAAACATCATTGCTACCCCAACAAACCCCGGACGTTAACTCGCCGGGGTTTTTTGATGGGAACGTGCCCGCAACTGAGGGCCCGCCCGTGCCCCTCGAACCGGTACCGGAATCTCAGCCCCTGCCGGTGAACCCCCTGGCGCCACCGCCTCAGAACGAGATGGAGCCGGTGCAGACGGCGGGCATGATAACAAACATTCTCAAGGCTGGCGCCAAAAAACTGGGAACCGGCTTCGACGAAAAGCACGGTGTTAATGTCAAAGGCCCACTGGAACGAGTGACCACAGAAGGGACGGCGGAAGTCGGCGGCAATGTCATCATTCGTCAGGCTACCGAGGCGGATATAGAAGAGTTCAATACAATTGTTGGTAAGACAAGCGGCGTCCCCTCGCCCACTCAGGCGCAAAAGGACCGGGGCATTCCGGTTGTCGAGATGAACCTGGAGAACATCGACGGTCCTGACGATCTGAAAGCAGCCATCGATAAGGTATCAGAGGTTTGGAAAAACCAGGGCCGAGATGCCGGCCGTGGAACAATCGGTCACGATCAAATCAAGGCGATGGCGACCGAGCTTGGCATGGAGGAAATCGTTACCAAATTACTTACTCGCAAGGCCGGCACTATCGATATGTCACCGGAAGAAATTTACAAAGGGCTACAGGCAATTACGTCATCGGCCTTGCAACTGAACCGGCTGGCGGAAGTTGCCGCGGATATCAACGCTGGGCCGCTTGATCTGATAAAGTTTAAACATCATATGTCTTTTCACTCTGCCCTGCAATCCAACATGAAGGGTCTACAGACCGAGGTTGCTCGCGCACTTGGCATTTTCAACATACCACGGACACCCGACACGATTGAGCTCGGTATGCTGGTCGAAGGCTTGGGCGGTCAAGGCAATATCCAGGAGATGGCGCAGGCTTATTTGAAACTGCCTACCCAGGCGGCGAAAAACAAATTCGCGGATACGGGGTTCGCGGCCAAATTCAAAGATATGTGGTTTGAAGGGTTTGTTAGCGGTTTGCTGAGTGGGCTTCAGACGCATGGTGTGAACTTTTTGTCCAATGCGGTTTATGCCGTAATCCAGGCACCTATTAAAATGGTGGCTGGCGGATTCGGAGCAACCCGCCGATTTCTGGGGACAGACCAGGAGACGGTCTTTGCAGCCGAAGGCGTTGGCATGATTGCCGATTGGTACTCCGCTGTATTGGATTCAGGCCGTATCGGCTATGAAAGCATGAAAACCGGAAAGGGTCAATTTGACACACTGGCGAAAGTCGAAAGCGCGAACCATGCTGCGATCACCGCCAAAAACATGAATCTTGAGCAGTACGGAGCACTCGGCGCGTTCGTCGATTATTTTGGGACTTTTATCAGAATACCGGGGCGCCTACTCCAGGCATCGGATGACTTTTTTAAAGCCTTCAACTATCGCGTTGAGCTTGGTTCTCAGATTCGCCGGGAACGGTATCAGGGCCGGCTGGACGGTCCCCAGGAGATTCTCGGCGCTGATGGCAAGGTTCGCATGGAAACCCCCGAGGAGTTGGAGACGCGCCTCGCCAACCAGGAACAGGCAAGCTGGCGTGACCCCAGCGATGAGATACACGGCAACGCGGAGAAACTTGCAAGGATCAATACCTTTACCAATGCTCTTGGCAAGCATCCCGATGCTATCAGACGCGCTATTCGGGCGGTGCCGCTTGGCCGCTATGCCATGCCGTTCTTCCGAGTGGTATATAATATTACAGCCCGGGCGGCAGAGATGACGCCACTCGGTGCTATCAAGCCGCTCGGTGAGGACCTTGGCTTGTTGAAAAAATTGAACACTGGGTCAGCGGTGGCTCGGGATACAGCATATGCCAAGGCTGTGGTTGGAACATCAATCATGGGTGCCACAGCCATGTGGGCATCGGAAGGAAGGGTCACCGGCACCGGCCCCGCTGACTACAAACTTCGCCGGCAGATGGAAGAACTCGGCTGGCGGCAATATTCTTTGGTGTGGAAAAAGCCTGGGGTTGAAAATCCGCGGACAATTCAAGTCGGCCAGATTTCTTTTCTGCACCCGGACGATGTGACCTATACATCCTATGCTCGCTTTGAACCAATCTCTATGATCCTGTCGGTGACCGCGGATATCCAAACGAGGCTTGCGTACCCAAACACCTCGGAGGAGGAAGCGGAGGTGGTGGCTGTTCAAGCGGCGGATGTACTATATGAATATATGAAAGACCAAACTTTTCTGCAGGGCTTTTCTCAAATTGCCAAGGCGTTCTCGAGTCACTCAACAATTAAATCTGGGGAATTTAATTTCTTGCAGAATCTGGTAGCGACACAAGTCCCCTATTCTACGTTGGTAGCCAATATTGAAAAGGTTATGGACCCGAAGTTGCGGAATATTGGCATCGATCCAAAAGGCACAAGGGGTCTGCGTGATCTCTACGCCGGCCTGTTAAAAATGGATGAGAGGATTCCCCTGGATTTCACTAAGGCCAATACCTATCCTACTTTGAAAAACGTGTTCCATGAGCCAATTTACCAAAAACGAGCTCGGGTTATCGATCAGGTATTGCCGCCAGGTTTGTCCGGGCTATTCGGCGTTGAGCACCCGAAAGCAGATCCTGTCAAGATGGAAATCGTCAGGCTGGCGCTGCCTATGGAAATGACGCCAAATGTTATGAAGGGTGTGCGTCTTGATCCGTTTGAGCAAGACCACTGGAATAGGTTGACCAACTTTCTCCCGCCGGCGCGTGGAGAAAAAGCAACATCGTTGTATAAAAAATACCAAGAATTTTTTAACAGTAAGGACTACGCAGAGATGCCGTATTCTGAAAAGCAAAAAGAAGTCAGAAATATCCTGGAGTTGTCACGGCAATCTGCCAAGGAAATCATGCTGGACCCGGCAAACACGGAGTTTGCAGATCTCCAGGCCAGAGTAGCAATCAGGGATCGAATTTTGAGTGAACAAGGAAGGCAAGTGCGATGACAGTTAGCGCAACCACAAACATTGTCAGCTATACAGGCGATGGCGGTACCACCAGCTTTGCGACGACTTTTGCATTCCAGGGTACCGGGTCATCGGCTGAACTGGAAGTCATCGAACGTACTATCGCCACAGGCGTAGAGGTCACAAAATCGTATACGACTCATTACACTGTTACTGGCGGATCAGGATCAACCGGAACGGTAGTCGCGGTATCGGCACCGGCTTCAACTGTCGAATGGCACATCCACCGCGGAACTACCCAGACACAGACCACGGACTATGTAGCCAACGACCCATTTAGTGCCGAGACGCACGAAAGTGCACTTGACCGGCTGGCGATGGTATCTCAGGAGCAGCAAACTGAAATAGATAACTCGGCGAAATATCCAACCACATACACCGGTGGAGCCAGCGCCGCACTTCCAGAACCAGTTGCAAGTGCTTATCTCCTGTTTAATGCCGCGGGGGATGCGCTCACCACCTCGACTACCGCTGCTACGCAATACCTGGGCAGCGATGGCACGGCATCTCTACCATTTTATAGCTTCAGTGCAGATCCTAATTCTGGGTTTTATCGAGTCGGCGCAGACAATGTTGCTGTCGCGGTTGGCGGCAGCAAGGTTGTTGACATCACATCTACTGGAATCAATTCCACCGCGATTGGTTCAACGACACCCGCCGCCGGGGCGTTCTCTTCGATCACCTCTGGCGGTGATGTCCTGTCCGATACAGATAGCACCGATAGCCTGGGATCGACGGGGGTCCGATGGCTCAAGCTCTGGGTGGACTCAATCCAAACGACAGCCAATACCGATGTCGCGGGCGATTTAACTGTCACCGGCAACCTCACGGTCAACGGGACTACCGTCACTAACGATGCGACGAACACCGAAATCAAAGACCCTCTGATAGAACTTAACTCTGGTGCGGCGTCTAATGCCAACGACTTGGGCATGATCTTTGAGCGCGGATCAACCGGCGACAACGGATTCATGGGTTGGGACGAAAGCGGCGATTATTTTGCAGTCGGCACAACGACCGCAACCGGCTCAAGCACCGGCAACATTACCTATGCATTTGCACCACTGAAATGCTCTGCAATCACGGCAACAAGCGGAACCCTAGCTGGAATTACATCCTTTGGCCTCAACGCCGGGGCCACGATCACCGCTGGAATTTTAGACGAAGATGCGATGGGTTCGGATAGTGCGGCGGCACTTGCAACCCAGCAATCGATTAAAGCCTACGTTGATAATAACGCGCCCGAGAATGGCGTTAAGTTCGCCTTTGAAAGTACTACGACCGATACGGATCAGGGCGCTGGTAAGGTTTGGCTGAACCATGGAACGCCGTCGAGTGCCACGATTGTCTATATCGATGATGTCGAGGCGGGTGGCGTTTCTGTCAACGCCTGGGTTGATACGTTCGATGACGTAAGCAACGCCGTTGCCAAGGGCTACATCTACATTGCCAGTTACGGAACGACGAACGCCATCCTTGTTTACAAAGTTACGGGCGCCGTCACCAGTGCATCTACCTATTCCAAGGTAGCGGCGACACACGTTCTGACAGTCGGCACCATCTCGGATGGCGATAGCATTGGACTGACGTTCATCCCATCCGGTGCGGACGGCAGCGGGGATTTAACTGCGGCAAACAATTTGAGTGATGTAGCCGATGCCGCCACCTCTTTGAGCAATCTCGGTGGCGTTGGCGTCGGATTAACAATAGCATTGAGTTAGGAGAACGACATGGCAGACACACTACACATGGTCAATGCAGATGTGACCACATCAGATCCTACAGTTTTAACGGCTGGAGGTGGAGAAACACTAACAGTCATTGGCTGTCAGGTTGCCAATATGCATGCATCCACCGCTTGTTGGCTGACGGCGACCGTCTATCAGAGCGGTGGCGGCACGAACGCGATCATCTGTAAGGAAGTGAATATTCCGGTTAATGACAGCCTCAATCCAATCCAAGGAAAGCTGGTGCTTGAGACAGGCGATTATATCAAGATGGATGCTGAGAACGCTTCGAGTTTGGAAGCGACCATCTCGTATTTAAAGCAGACGTAGTATGAGCAATTATCTCTCAGGC
>Ga0080013_1001074_pt1 | contig 37146 bp, 50 predicted proteins | sample ETNvirenome_6_85_FD_69236 | JGI IMG/M metagenome (GOLD analysis project Ga0080013, IMG submission 69236) | Marine viral communities from the Pacific Ocean - ETNP_6_85 (SPADES assembly) (version 2) | ecosystem: Environmental > Aquatic > Marine > Oceanic | place: Pacific Ocean | collected 2013-06-19
AGCCCTGTCCCCGCAAATAGCGTAGCTACGTCTGCCAGATCGCCTTTTACGGTTGCAGCGCTGTCGGTAGCATCCGTGAATACGATATAGTCACCGTCAGCAATCGCTGTATCGGCAAGCTCCGAGAGATCAAGAGCAAGAGAGACGGTACCGCTGGCCCCACCGCCCGACAGTCCGTTACCTGCTGTTACGCCTGTGATGTCACCTACTGTTGGCGTCGCCCATGCCGGTGCGGCACCAGCACCACCAGAGGTGAGCACCTGTCCAGCGGTTCCGTAGTTTGCCCCACCGATGCCGATCTCCCCCTGGCTCGTTATACGGACCTTTTCCGTAGCTGCTTCTGAATGGCCGGTATAGAAAATCAGGTCAGTGGCATTAACGCTCGCTGCAAAAGTGTCTTGAGCTACAGCCTGTATTGAGGCGGCAATCGCGGTGGCATCTGTTCCTCCAGCCTCGTGGGGAGCCTGAAAGTCAATCTTCCCCAATACATCATTTGCATTGATATCTGTCAGGGAAGTAGCCAACAACAATTTGCCGGTACTGGTGGTTGCGTCAGCCGCCGCGCCCATGATCCGCAACTGATCGGCGCTTTCGTCCCACTCCAGGTAGGCACCAGAAGACGCTCCGAAGAACTTTACGTCATGGCCAGTGTCATTCACTCCTACGGTGACGGGTTTCTTAAAAGTGGCAGCGGCAGCGGCCAGCGACAGCACCTCAGCCGTCTCGACAGTAAAGGCCATGTCGGTACCATGGGTGTAGACGATTGATCCGACGTTGTTGACTGTGTCGCCAAAGTGGATCGAGCCGGTGGCACTGGCTCCCGAGAGAAGGGTCATGCCGGTGTTGGCGGAGCTTTCCACCACCAGGTCGTTGGCGTCGGCATGGGCTGCGACACTTCCAGCAGAGGACACATGCACATGCAGCTGGCCGTCTCCGGCCCCTGCGGCGACACCAGATCCCAACACCAATGATCGCAACAGATAGTCGTCGGTCTGGGATAGGTTGTCGTTGTCGAGGGCGTTGTCGTTTATACCCGCGAGGATGCCGTCAAACTCAGCGTTTAGGTGAGCAGCGGTCAGTACCTCGTCAGAAACCCAGGTTTTAGTACGGCTTACATTAGGCACGCTTTCATGTGTTTCTACTCCCGTTCCTCCTACTACTGCTTACTCTGGCTCTGAGGGGATGTCACCCCCTTGTCCTCCGGTTAGCGCCTGCAAGGTTTCTCTCTGTCTCTGCTGTTGCTGTGAGTATACAGGCGTTTGGCTTTCTTGCTGCACGTCTAAGCGCTCCATCAGCTGAGTCACGTTCCAGCCCTCCCGCTGCGCGAGCCGCCGCAGGTCGCCGCCCGTCATCTCGTCCAGCCGTTGCATGGCCTGAGCAATACGTTCGATCCGCTGCTTGCTTTTGTCTGACAAGCTCCGCTTTACAGCCTGACGGATGCCACCTAACTCCCCACGGCCCACGATGAGGGACGACATGAGGCGTGGGCTGAACAAGGCAACTGCGGGCAACACTGCCAAGCCACCCGTCACTGCGCCGGTAACGCCAGCGGCCACACCGCCCACGGCTGCGCCCCCCGCCATTAAGGCACCGACTGGCTTCAGTATTTCGCGGCCAAGCTGGGCCAACTCGTTGCGAACGATCAGCCCGCCGCCTGCCCATGCTTGCGCCATCTGTGCCAGCTGCATGTCCACCAATCCCTTGGTATCGGTGATGTCTTCCAGCAACTCGATGGCGTCTAAACGCCGTGCCGACAGGCCCGTATCGCCAATAGCTCCTTCCATGGCTCGCATGGCAGGCTCCTGAGAGCCGCCAACAACCTGACCCCGCCGCGTGATCTGGCCGGGGTTGACTCGCAAATTGGTCTGAAGCTCATCCATCAAGATGCTGGCGATGTGATAATCCTCCATCGCCGTCACGTATTTCTCGCCCAGCGCGTCCTCCAGGTAAGTAGCCGTTGCCTCACGCACGGCGCGTAGGCCATGTCGTGCCCTGGTGGACACGTCAGAGTCGGCCGACAGGGTGGACAGCGCATCGTCAACCAGCTGTCGCTGTCGGTGCAGCTCGGACGCGCTGATCGCATCGCTGTGCAAGCCCACAGTCGGCTTTCCTGCACCAGCAGGTCGCTCCGGGTTAAACAGGGGCTCAACCGTCTTGCGTAGCGTCTCACGGGCTCCCCCCAGCGGCGTCACGAATGACTCATCAAACAGTAGCCTGCCGTCAGGGCCGACCTGTACGCCAATGCTTGCCATCGCCTGCGAAACGTCCTCCCGCAGCCGATCCATGGGTAAGTTGGGAACCTCATCAAGATTCCCGAACACCTCGTCCGTTCCGCTCCGGTACGCAGACTGCATCTCCTCCTGCAGCCGGTTCATTGCCTCAAAGGTGCGTCTTTGCAGGCGGCCAGCCAGCTCACCACGGCCCATCTGTCGGGCTGCTACGAAGAATCTGCGGAAATCCCTGCCTAACTTGGGCGTATCCCCCTTGGACCGTCGCAAAAGCTGTGAGATGAACTCAGCCGGGCGACCTGTGGTGATGCCAAACATCGTGGACCCAACGTCATGGCGGATGGTGCGGCCGCCTACCCGGTTCATGTCGCGGTAGCGCTTCAACTGCTGTCTCATTCTGTTTAAACGGCCTCCTTCCTCAGAAGCAGACCTGGTGAGCCGGTCCCGCGCCCCTCCGATTATAGACTGCACGCCAGCACCGACGTTGCGCGGAAGCATCATGCGCGATGGTGTCAACGTGCCCAGCGTGCGCAGCAGTTTACCTTTGGTCAGAGCATTCGGCCCTACCGGCAGAACGTCCATGACGTTGGCCAGGGCATTGGCGGGACGTTTTTCAACCTGGCCCGGCTCAAAGCTCTGTTCATACAGGTCGCGAAATCCACGGGCCATCGCACGATTCTCGTCATCTGCCAATCCTGTATATTCGAGGCCGCGACCCAGCGTTTGGAGCATAGGAGCCCCAAGGTAAGGCCGCTGTCGCCTGGATGCATCGTCGCCCAGCTCTGCAATGCCGCCCATGGCGAGGTCGCCCAGCTGCCCCGCTGTCTCAGACAGGTTAGTAAGGCCATGCCAAATGCCCTCCACGTTCTCCTTTCCCGTTTCCCACACATCACCGGGGAAGTTCCACGCCGTCTCTCCCAGGCTGACCTTGCCCCACTCGTCCACTACGGTGAAGCCCTGGGGTGCCAGCTGCGGCAACAGCTGGCGACCAATCTCAGCCGGGTCCATTCGTCGAAGGGCGGGATCTTCTGGGTGCTTCTCCATCCACCACTGGCCCAAATCGGCGTGTGATGCAAACCGTTTGTCGGTTGCCATTATTCGGGCACTCCCTCTTCAGGTGGAGTTTCTTCGGGTGGCGTTATTACGACGTGACCTATGTCTGCTGAATCCGCACTCCCCGGTTCCGCGTACGTGCGGGCACTTTTGCGCAGCGCAGTTGAAACCTCTGCAAGTGCATTATTTCCAATGTTATCACGTACCCATTTCAATAGCGGGCCGCGAGCCAGCTGTGGGCCTGTTAGGCTAAGCTCACCTTCCGCAAGGCCAAAGTCCACAAAACCCAACGACGCCAGGTTGCTGTTGCCCGTGTAGGCGTAGGCCGTGACGATGCTACGAATGGTGGAAATTTCGGACAGCATCCGCATTTTATCCACCTGGATCTCATACTTCTCACCCTTAACTGGCAGGGCTCGCATCGCTGCCTCTTGATCTTCCTTTGTCGGGCGGCCGTTGTTGATCGCAGAGGCGTACTGAATGGCAAAGCTGCCCAGCATCTGGCGAAAATGGGACGAGGCTGGGAATTGCTCCTGAAAAACCCGGTTAAACAGGCCAATGGATAACGAGCCGTCCTGGTCTTCGTCCAGAACCGGGATGCCATCAAGCCCAAAGGCCAATAGCGCCCGATCCAAAAAGTCGCCGCGCAACTCCTGCTGGCCAAACAGGAGGCCAATTTGCGCCACTTGTGCGCTAAAGAGTTGAGAGTCCACCATGTTCATTTTGCCGGTGTCGGAGAACGTACCGGTCCCAGCTCCCGCCTGCCGTGGGGGCACGCGGTCTACGATGGGCACCGGGGCCGCAAAGCGGTCCCGCACAAAGCCCTGGTCCGCCTCACCCAGGCTATTGAAGCGGGTAGACAGTTCGGGGTTGCGATCCAAAACCGCGTCTAAGGATTCGCCTTCTTGCGCCAAGGACCGTAGGTTGTCTGTCAGGGCACGCCTCTGGTCGGCTTCCAGGTCGCCAGGCTCGTCAGGCTCCGGTGGTTCAACCTTATCTTGGGCATTTCTGATTACGCCTATTGCCGCAGACTCAAAACCGGATGGAATTTGCAAGCCTGAGTCAGAAAGCAGCGTCGCCGCATCGGCTCCCGGGTTGCGTGCGCCCAATGACGTTAGGGCTTCGGAAAAGTCGTCCAGCTCAGGTGTGACGGCTGCCTCGGGAAAAAGGGCTCGCCGGAGTGCCATGCGGTCCCGGTTGTTCACTGCCGTGAGATCAATCCGCGCATTCCCCGCCCTCTCCTCCAGTGTCCGTCCGGTGGCGTTCCGCAGCTGATCCATCATAAGGTTTCGCTGGCCCTCGGTGAGATTCGGAATCTCAGACCCGGATGTTCCCTTCCCCGCCCGCCTCGCATCTGTAAGCCTTGTGGTTTCCCTGTTGAGAAACTCCTGCTGGTCTATTTTGCGGCGCAGTTCTCCGTGCTGTAGCCCTGCCTTTCCAATTCCAGTAAGGCCAGACGACAACTGCCCCAGGAGCCCCAGCGACGGCTGCGTGCGAGTGCCACGGGCGACAGCACGGCTGGACAGCGCATTTATGAGGTTGGCCCGCGCCTGCGATGATTGGTCTTGCCTGTTGGCATCCTGAATAGCTCGGCCGCCAGCGACGGCCCCGCCCACGTTGCCCAGCGTCTGCAACAGGCGAAAGCCCAAGTCGCCTTGGTCGCGGGTCAGTTCATGTATCGCTCGTTGCTTAAACGGCACCTTATCTACTGTCGGCGAAGCCGGAGCCGTAAGTGGCGTCAGATCTGGCTCGGGCGCATCCAGCTCAACCGGGCTTAAGCCCGGCCTTACCGAACCAGGGTTGGAAATTCGAAGGAACATTTCGTCGGTCAGTTCCTGCCCGATATATTCCTCTACCATCCGCTTTAGGCGCGGATCGACGACCCCATGCTCGCGGGCCACACGTGCGTGCTCGGCAAACCCGCCATCACCTGACCGGCCTGGAGGACCGGAGTCCCGTCCATTGATCTCCTGCTGGGCGTCTTCGCCCACCCCCTCAACCGGCAAAGGCTCTCCGGCTGAATCGCCAACCGGCCCAGGCTCTCCGGCTGAAGCGTCGTAGGCTCGATTAAGCTCGTCGAGCTTCTGACGCCGAGCTTTCAACCAGGCGGCAGAGCCGGGAGGATGAGGCGAAGATGGCCCCGCCGGAGTGCCTGTAGAGCCATTGCCGAAGGTGGCTGCTGTTGTTACGCCAGGAAGAGGGCCTGTAGGCGCATCGTCAAAGGTAAATGCTGTTGTCACGCCAGGAAGAGGGTCTGTAGGCGCAGCGGTCGGAAGCATAACCTCCACTGCCTCCCTGTTAGCCTGCTCGGTCGCCTCGTCGAGCGGAACCCCCTGTGCAACTAACTGATCAATGCGTTCCTGAACGGAGACCCTGGCTTTGTTGCCACCTGGTCTACTTGCTATAGCCTGTGTCATGGAAATCCGACCCCGCCAGTTGAGCCTCCCTGTTGAGACCGGTTGCGGAGATTCTCCAGTATCTGGTTTAAACTGTTCACAGCTGCCTGTGACCCACTCACGTCTTGCGTCTGCGGGGTCGGCTTCCTTTGCGCACGCTGCATCATCATTTGCGTTAGCGGATCAAGGCCACGAAGCACATTGGCAGCTACCGACTGGCCCTGCGCCGGGGCTCTTCGGGGGCTCTGCCTGTTAGACAATGACCCAACAACCGCGTTTAAAGCATCTTGCTCGCGCTGCCGCCTGGCGACCTGTCCTTGGGCTCGGTAGTCGAGCACGTTTGCGCCGAGGCTCTGCGCCCCCTGTGCAATCATTGCCCATGTAAGCGGGTCCATAATTTAGCTCCCTATTGTCCTTCTCTTGGGGTCGTGGGCGGCTTTCTCCGATGGCCGCGTCCGTAGGCCGTCCGCTGCTCCGGATCCAGTCCGATCAAATCCAAAAGCTGGTCATACTGTACGTCCGGGATTCCTGTCAGGCCCAGCAACATCGCTGCAAGGTTTTTCTGCTTCGGATCGCCCGTTTTCAGGTCCAGATCCGGGTCCAGCGCTGCAGTGATGGCGGCGATGATGTCCAGGTCTGTCTGCTGTCGGCTCAAGTCCAGCTCGTCCAGGCCCAGCTCGCGCTGTGAGGCCGTGCCGAACAAGTCCGTGCCGCCCGTCAGGCCGCTGATCCGATCTGTGCGATAACGCTCGGCAGCATCACCCAGCACGCTCGCCTCAGCCCGCCTCTGACCGGCTCGCAGCTCGTTTATAATGTCGATTCGGTTGCCAGAGTCCATCAAGCCCAATCGGTTCAGGTCTTCCCTTGCCTGCTCCCGATCTTCTTCGTTGCGCTTCTCCAGGTCCATCAGCAGTGATGCCGTGAGAGGATCAGCTCGTAGCTCTTCTGCTGTAGTGGGGCCAGTTGTCAACGTCGTTATGACTGACTGTAAGTCTGCCAGCAGCTTGTCCATCCCCTCCAGTTCAGCCGGGTCGCCTGTGTCGCCTGGCTCGCCTGTGTCGCCTGGGCCAGCTGGTTTCCCAGCGGGTGGGTAAACGCCCCCGGCACCCGGTATCAGCTCCTCCAGCGTGCTTGCCAGCTGCTCCTCCGTTGGCAAAAGATCGCTCGCCAAGAACGCATCGGGCCGCAAGCCTGCCAACGTGCTTGTCAGCAGCTCCCTCGTTGGCAGGAGGTCGCTCGGCAAAAACGGGGCGGGGCGCAGTTCGGGCACCGTCCGGGCCAAGTCTTCTTCCGACGGCAGGATATCGCGACTCAAGATGCGCTCGCCAGCCAGTTGATCCAGCAAGTTGTCACGTCCGATCTGTGGCAGAACGTCACTCGGCGTAAGTCCTTCGCCAGGTAATGCCCTAAATAGATCTTCACGTCCGATCTGTGGCAGAATATCGCCTACGCCCAGCCTCTGTTCGGGCAACGTTCCGAGCAGGTCTTCACGTCCGATCTGTGGCAAAACGTCACCAACGCCCAGCCTTTGCTCAGGCAACGTTCCGAGCAGGTCCGCACGTCCAATTTCCGGCAGAATATCGCCTACACCCAGTGCCTGGCTTGGCAGCGCTCTAAATAAATCTTCGCGGCCGATTTGCGGTAGAATATCCCCTACACCCAGTGCCTGACTTGGCAGCGCTCTGACTAAATCTTCGCGGCCGATTTGCGGTAGAATATCCCCTACACCCAGTCTCTGGCTTGGCAGCGCTCTAAATAAATCTTCGCGGCCGATCTGTGGCAGGATATCAGCTACGCCCAGTCTTTGCCCCGGAAGTGCCCCCAATAAATCTTGACGCCCAATTTGCGGCAGGACATCGCCTACACCCAGCGCCTGTTCGGGCAGTGCCCCAAGCAGATCTGGACGTAAAATTTGCGGCAGGATATCGCTTGCGCCCAGTGTCTGTTCGGGCAGTGCCCCAAGTAGATCTGAACGTAAAATTTGCGGCAAAATGTCGCCTGCGCCCAGTCTCTGGCCTGGCAGTGTTCTGAATAAATCTTCACGTCCAATCTGCGGCAGGATGTCACTACCCAGGATGCGCTGGCCTGGCAGTGCCTCAAGCAGGTCCGCACGTCCGATCTGTGGCAGAAAATCTCCTACCGTGAATGCCCCCGGCTGCCTCTTTCCCATCTCCGTCGCCAGAACCTCCCTGGTCGGCAGAAAATCATCTATTGCGAATGCACTCGGCTGCCTTTTTCCCATCTCCGTCGCCAAAACCTCCTCGCTCGGCAGGATGGCTTCGGGCGTAATGTCGGGTACCGTAATCTTGCCCAGCTCAGCGCTTAGTTGCCCGGTAAGGCCAATAGCTTCAGGGATGACGCCTGCTTGCCCGCTGAACGAACCCTCCGTCAAACCCTTGGCAGACCGCAATGCGCCGCTAAGCGTCCTGTCGAGAGTGTCTGCTGCGGTTTGTGCAGTCCCTATCTGGTCGGGAAACGCCCCAATGGTCTTGCCGGTCTCGGTCACCCCTGCTGCAAACGGATTCCACTGTGACGGCGTTTGAAAATTGCTAAAGCCCGAAATGTCATTGGCGGCCGCAGACGCACTGTCAACGAATTGCCGCAGCTCGGGCGCGATATTCGCTTCAAACGTGACCCTTTGTGTAATGTCTTGAAACGGCACCTCTTGGCGAGTCCCTTGTCGAGGGATTGGATCTCCCAGCTTGAAATAGGGGTTTTGGGACTCGGTGCCGCGTCGATTTCCTTGGTTCAAGAACGAGCCTGTTGACATTACTCCACTCCTGCTTTCCGCTTGCGCTTGATACCCAAATCCTTGTAGACCTGAACGATCCTTCGTATCCGAAACCATTCAGCTGAAACGTTCTGCGATACCGTGATGGATGAATGGGGATCATAGCCACTCAATTCAGAATCACGAGACAGGACGCGCACGCTTCCCAGCTTGCCCGTGTCCAGCTCATCCGTGTTCAGATTAAAGCCCGCACCCTGCTGTGTGACGGTCTGAGTCTGGCCGACGATCCCGGATGACACTTGCTGTAGCTTTATGTCAAACGCGCCAATCGAGTCGAAGTAGTTGCGTGCAAACAGCCATCTGAGCCGGGATTCTTCACCCTCTGGTGCCTTGGCGCTGGTCGTGAACGAAGCATGAATAGCAGCCGTCGAGGAGTCATTCACATCCGTGTAAACTTCCGGGTCGTGATCCACAAGCTCGCCAATAAAATCTCCTGCGTGTGGCTTGTTGCTAATCATCGCCGCACAGGCTCGCTCGTAATACGTGGTGTTGGCCTGGCCACGGAATGGCCCATGCCAGCGCTCCTTTTCCACGTTGTAGACCATGATGTCATTCATATTGGTCTGTGAACTGCCAAACGGCAGCCATATCCATATTTCGTTCTTAAGCCGGTAATAGATGGCAAAGCTGTTTTTCAGGGCAGCGGGGTTGAGCTGGCCCCAATATCCTTCGTCCAGGTCAATGGATGCCTTGGTCACGTTCTCTACGCCATCCCACTCGTACACCCCTTCCAGCATTACAAAGAATTGCCGGTTGCCAGGAACCGTCACAACGCTGCGGCCCGATAGCGCAGCCTGCTGGGTCTGCTGTTGCAGCTGGTACGGGATCGTGGCGTTGCCCGTAGGCGTCAGCGTGTGGATGCCGTCTGCTGTGTGAATGGCCAGCGAGTCTGCCACCGGCACAAGCCCGGTGATGTCACTGCCCAGGTTGTAGAAAGACGTGGCACCCCAGGTCTCGATGTCGCCCAGGTCAGACCGCCATAGTCGGTCTGTGTTGGCATTTGTGTTGCCCATCCACAGCCGGTTGTCCCAAAAGGCCACGTGCTGGGCTGTCGTGAACCGGCTGTCCACGTCGAGCAAGGCGAGTCCTGCCCCCGTGCCCGTCCATTTTAGCGGGGCATTTGTGCCGTTGGTGATAACCAGCGTGCCGTTGGCCCCGACCCATGTAAACGGCTTATCGGCAGTGATTGTCTGACTATTGGTGCGGTCATTCCATGCTGACCCGGAGTACTCCCAGAACACTGCGCCGGCGGCCTTAAACACTGGCTGCGACGTAGAAGACTCGCGGTATTCCCCCGCAAGCATGACGTTGGGATCGCCGGAAATGGCGTGTTGGCTCCCAGCATAGTTAGCGGACCCGGTGCGCTTCTCACATTCCCCCGCCTGCCCGATCCGTACGTTGATCGTATCGGTGCACTGGTCTTCTTCCAGGTTTTCTGGCGGGAGGTTGTAGACTGCACCGGCAGTCCATGGGCCATGAACAATGGCATCGCCGTCAATAGCCATTAGGCACTTAGCGATCCTTCCTGCACGAAAAACCCGAAGGCACTACCGCCGCCAAACTTATGGCTGCGGGCGCGATGGCGATTGCCCCACATGCGTGAGTTTACACGCAGTGCACGGTCTACCTGTCGGTCTGCTTCTTGTCGGTTGATTTGTGCGCCATCGTCATCCCCCTTTTCCTGCTGGTACAGCGCCGCAGCCGTGTAAACAAGTGCGGGTTGCAGCGGCTGCGGAATCCATCCGTCGAGTGCGGTGGAGTCATCGTCGGATGTCCAATCGGGGATATAGGCGTAGTACCGGTAGCGGAAAGTTTCATTGGAGGTATCGTGCAGCGGGAACACAGCCACCAGCTGGTACCCCGTGTTGGAGTCAGCGCCCTCCGGGATGATCCAGCGGGCATCTCCCGTCTCGTTTTGATCGGGGTCGGCTTCATCCATTTCGTCCCAGCTGGCAATGGCCAGGACTCGGTTGTTCGTTTCGTCGCGCCAGCTGTAGGGAGACAATACATCACTGGCCAGTTGATACTGGCGCGTGACGACATCAGAAACAACGGTGGACGAGACGCCACCAACGGAAAGGGTGCCACTAAAATCCGTCGTTTTTGACGTGGTGTAGTGGATGATGGTTGGCGCGTTGGTCACATCGTAGGACGCGGCAATGGTGCCAGAATTGGTACCATCCGTAATGGTATTTCCAACGGCAAACGAGCCCCCGGAAATGTTTTTCACCGTTACGGTATGCGTCGTGGTGAGCGTGCCCTGTTTATATAACCACCACCAGTCCGCCAGTGCACCCAGCTCTTTGGCCCCCATATTGAGGTAGAGCCGCATCTGGTCCTTGAACGTAGTGCTGGTTTCGTCCAAGCCCACCCGCTTTAACGCCATGGTGTAGGCTTCAGTTAGTGTCACCTCATGCGCTCAGTCTCCCACTCTCCCCCGGTTAAATCAGATTTGCCCACGCGCCATTCTCGTAGGCTTGCAGCTTATTGGTCGACGCGTTGTAGATAACCATGCCATTGCTGGCTGTTAGGGCATCTCGTTCAGTCGTCGTCAAATTTGCGAGAGTGACGTACGACCCCAACACGATGGTCTCAACCTGGATCGTGCCCAACGTGGCAGCATCCCCAGAAAAGGATGCCGCCTGTATCTGTTTGAACTTCTCGGCCATCTACATCTGCGCGATGTCGGCGTACTCTTCGGCTTGGCTGGACGGGTTGCTGTTTCTCTGGTTCCACTGCGCCAGCCATTCGGCCACAGCTTCCGATCCTTCTTCAGTTTTGGCCTGTGATGCCTTCGGCTGAAACCCTTCCGGCTGCACGATCTCGCCCACTGAATACGCAATGCGCTTGGCGTCCTGGTTGGACTGGGTAGGCGGTGACTTCTTAATGGCCCCGCCCACACCCAATGCTTCTCGCATCGCCTTCTGTGCCTCGGGGCCAGCTTTCTGAATCATGCCCACCAGCTCGTCAACCGCCGTGGACCCCTCCTGGTTCTCTGTGGGTGCTTTCTTCTCGGCCATAATATCTCCGTTGTGTTGTTTGATGAAGGCGGACACAAAAAATGTGTCCGCCTTCGTTATTTGCTACGGCGTTAGGCCCTGTAGGACAACGCCCACATGAGCATCGTCATCCGATGCATACGTAGTGTAACCCACCAAAGGCTCAGTTTCAGCATCCTTCAACTGAACATGGCCAGCGTCACTGTCGGACAGCGTAGTATTTACTCCAATAGCAAGAGCGCCATCACATGAAATCAAGGCGATTCCAGCAGTCTGGAACCATCCATAGTAATTGGCGGTAAATGCAATAGGAGAAACCCCAGCAATAATATAATCCGCTGTGCCAACAGCAGCTCTCAGGTTATACCACAGTCCACCGGTAATTGCGATGTCAGACGCAATAGTCAAGGTGACTTTGATTGGATCATACAGCTCAATGTCTACCTTGCCAGAGGTCGTAAAATCCGTCGCACTGTTGCTTTTGATTCGATACTGAATCCCCTCGCCAGTGCCATCTCCTCCATCATTGGCGATTTGCAGATATGCCCCGGCATACTGGTCCTTCGTTATGCTTGCGAGGGTAATCTGGAGCTTCGTCGAACCAGCCGCAGGAGAGAATCCGTTAGCGGCAGCGATTACGATATTATCTGTTTCGACCAGACAGGTAGCCGAAACATCCTGGGAAACCAATTCAGAAGCGTTGATAGCCGCAGCGGTATACCCGTAACGGAAGACCCTGCCATCTGCAAACTCCAACTTATCGCCAATGGCAGCCTTGGGAGTAGAAGACTCGTCGTAAATCCCTTGGCCGGTGCTTGCCCCGTCTCCGTCGCCGCCAATGCGATTGGTGATATTGTTGCGATTTAAGTAACTCATTTCTTACATCCTCTCCCCTGTGAGCAGGGTATGAACCCCCATTGGCTTGGGGGCAAGGTTATTGAGCCGCCGTCAGACAGGATTCCCTGGCGACGGCGGCTATTGCGTCTTATGCGCAGTCAAAGAGCACGCCCTGACGGGCGCGATGATTTGTGACCATCTGAATCCCGACCACGACAAACGCCACCTTGGCCATCTGGTTCGACGGCTCCTTAAACGGTGTCTTGGCGAAGTTGAGACCCGACTGGATCTTGAGCTTCAGGTACTTGGTGTTAAGCATGTAAAGGTCGTCGGACGCGCAATCGCGATCCGGGATGACGGGGGCACCACGAAACGTGATGTCACCTTCAGCGCCGATTCCGTGGTTGGGTCCAGACCGATTGCCACTGGCCACGAAGCGCGTGTAGCCAGTGCCTTCGAAAATCTCTTCATACGAGCCGTACAGCGAGTACGAAGTGATAATCAGATTGGGCTTGTCGTTGCCCTCACTAATGCTGTTCCACAACGTGCCCATGCGCACGGGGCCGTTATAGCGATCAGTGCTCTTCGTCACAAAGGACGTGTACGTCCCGGTCGTGAAATCCAGGCGACCGTTCTCCCACCACGTGTTGGTGGCAGCAGAGATTCCGCCCAGCGTAGTGCCGGACGACTGTGCGCAAATGTCCTGCAAGCCCAGCATAGACTTGCCAGACTGTGAGGACAGCGCCGCCTGGTTCATGGTGTCGAATGAACCCTGCATGGCCTGCGTCGTCTTTGCGGTCAGCAACTTCTCGGAGCCCGCAGCCTTGCGTGACTCCATCTCTTCCGTCATCGAAATGACGATAGGTGTGGCATTGTAGCGCGGTGTGTAGAAAGCCGCCGTGATGCCGTCCATGGCATCGGTGTTCAGCACGTCGTATCCGTCGAACCACTCAGAGCTACCAAGCCCATACATCAAATCCTCTTGGTACTCCTTGCCGCCGGTCTCAACTTCGAGCACGCCGGAGCGACGGAAACGACCGATAGTCGGATAGTTGTCGGAAATGTTATCCGTCAACCTCTTCCGCTTGGCACGCATCGTGAGTGTCCACGCTGCATCCCAGGTTTCGGTGGTCGATACAGCAACCATTTAAACGTCTCCATGTCGTTATTGGAGACCTGACTTATTCGAACCCCAACTTTTGCAGTCCTGCCGCCAACTGGGCGGGAGTCAGCTCTCCATCGTCTGCGTTGTCCGCGCCCACGACCCCTTGCAGGGCTGTGCGCGAAGAGGCGTCAGACCGGACTTGCCGCTCGGTGGCTGCCAATTCCTGAGATTTTGCCGCTGCTTTACCGGAAGCCAGCTCAAAGGCTTCTTTGACGGTATACGCAGAACGAGTCGCGGGATTCTCCACACTGATGAGTGCCTTAATCTGCGGGGCATACGAATCGAGTTCCGTTCCGTACGCTTCGCGGGCCTCAACTACTTGTGTGTTTAAACCCTGTGACTGACTCTGCACGTGACTTTGCGCCATAACACTTACGGCTTCCCGCAGCTGTTGAAGCTCACTTTGGGTGGCTTCGTGCTGCGATCCGCTCACGGCTTTGATAATGTCGGATACGACATCGACCGCGCCCGCGTCTTCACCCAGCCTGCGACGAAGATCCTCTAAGGGGTCCGCTGCTTGCTGAGCTGGAGTTGCCTGTGTGTTCTGCTGCTGGGCTGCCTGTCCCTGCAAGTGTTCCAGGTTACGTCGCATTTCTGCGAGTTCCTGGGTCTTGCGGGTGTAGTCGCCCTGTAAATCACGCTCTCGTCCTTTGGCCCATTCCTGGGCTTTCTGGTACTCTGGCGGTAGTGATTCAGGATCTGCAGTGCCGAAATCGACAGTGCTCGGGTTGAAGTCGGTGGTTCCTTCGTCAGACGACGTGGAGGTCGTTTCCGGTGCTTCCTGTCCGTTGGCTGGCACATCAAGGTCTGCGCCAAGATCAAACCCAGCGTCGGAGTCGGTATCGACGGTTCCAGTGGAATCCGCTTCTACTTCTGCCATTGTTTTTTTCCTACTCGTTTAAACTGCGCAGGTCATCTACCCACACAGTGTTGGAAGCCTCGGGTGCTTTGGGTTGAGGTCTCCAGTGGTTGCGCGAACCTCCTACGGGGTCCGCGCCTTCTATTACGCCCATTTCGCGCATTAGCTGCTGCTTATGGCCGTAGTCTTGCACCACACATCCCAACCCTTCCTCGTATTTGCCATACATGGATGACTTGGATGGATGGATAAAATTGCGGCGCTGGCTGATGATCTTCTCCGCTGCATGGCCGCACGCGCACGCGATTGTGGTCGTAACGGCCAGTCTCGACGCAAAGAACACATCTTCAGTTACAGCACCGCATTTGCCACAGGCGTAGTCCACCAGTGTGGGGTGAGCGCCGCCTTTCATGTTCACCTTGTAAGCCATCAGTTCTGATCCGGGTTGACGTTGACTTTTTGGCCGATGGTCTGCGCAGAGCTGCGCACGGCTGAATCCACAGCGCCAGTGGCGGCCTGCACGGCTGCCAGCGGTGAACCACCGTTGCCGCCAGGAGCTGCCGCGCCCGTTCCCTGCGCGGGCCGCAAGCCCTGCGCCTTGGATTGCAGCGCTTCCTCGTGCTGCTGCATGTGTAGTTGGACGAACTGCGCCACGATCTGCTGGAGATGTGGAGGCAACTGTGTAAACTGCGGGCCACCGATGATTTGTCCGTGCTGCTCCAAATGCACCCGGTGATTTTCGTCGGGGTGGACCTGCAGCGGCTGGCCGCCGCTTAGCTGATTCATCTGCAACATGGCGGTGTTTTCCAGCTGTGCAGCTCGCACAGCATCTGCGTGCACGCGGTCGCCCAAGAACCTCTCGACGTTGGGCACCCGGAAAGCCTGCAATAGGAGCTTTAGCGATTCCTGGCGTGGCACTTCGGGGATCTGCACCAAGTAGTTGAACAGGGCCAGCGCATCGTCACGCTCGAGCTGGTCGTACAACGGCTTCATCGACCCGGCCTCGATGTCTACGCGGAATCGGGCTTTGAGCATGTCGCCCCGCACGGCATGAAACACGGGGTCGTAATCGTCGTGCGCTGTGTTGATGATGAAGTTTTCGGGCGTGTATCGAGCGTCAGCGAAGATCCGCAGATTGTTGTAGGTAATCTTTTCAAACACACGGGCCACCTCGTCCTGCAACCACTCTCGATTGAGCTGGCCGAAAGAAGCGTTGAGGGCGGACTGCGTAGCCGTCACCCGAGACCCACCGACGCTGGTGGTGCCCACGTGGAGCGTCTGCTCCTCGTAGTTACGGAGATCGGATTCCGCCCCCAACTGATCTGGCAGAATGTTGCCTGTCAGCAGTTCGCGGAAACTGTTGTTCGGGTCGTTACTCCAGATGATGTGGCCGTCCTCGGCCTTTTGCAGCTCTTCATCGACGTTGGGGTTTATGCTTTTTTCACGCTGGTTGCCGACGATGATTCGAGCGCCCCGCTTTAGGTTGTCCATGCGGCGGGACATAGACTCGATGATGCCCAGCTGCGACACTTCGCCGTAGGCCATCATGGGCAGACCGTAGAGGCCGTCGAATGAGTGATCGAACTTCATAGGGATGTAAGGAAAGCCCTGGTCAACCAAAAATCCCCCAGTCGGCGTAAACCCGACCGTGCGTTCCTCCCCTGTGAACGGGTCGGCCTCAGTAATGGTCCGCCCCGCTAAGAACGGGTGTTCCACGTCCTCGATAGGTTGCTCAACACCCTCGGCAAACGTGTACATGCGCTTGTGGATTCGGTCATGGATTTCGTTGAGCACGACATACTTGCCCTCGATCCGCGTATCCTTGACGGCCTGCTGCTCTTCCTCGTTTAGGTTGGGCGACCGGCTAATGTCCTCCAGCATCGCTTCCTGGGCCTCTTCGTCAGACAAAGGCTGAATCTTGTTTCGCTCTTTCGACTTCTTGAACCGCGAGTCCTCCATCACGAACTCAAGCGGAGCCAGCATCCGTTCACGCACAAACCGGGCCTGCCCAAAGTCATGCGGGGGCGTCAGCGGGTCAGGGAAGATGTCGAACGGTGACCGGCGTTGCACGAACACCATGCCGTTGGCCAGTGAATCGTTGGCCACATAGGGCGGCACCAGATCCTCGTCGCCGGGTGGGTTTACACCCATCTTCACCCAGCCGATGTTGCAGTACAGCGCATCGAAGATCTGCTGCTGCACTTCTCGCTTGGCGTTTTGCAGGTGCAGCGCATCGTTGGCAATGCGCTCCATGATTTCCGTTTGGAACTCCAGCGTTTGCTCTTCGACACGCAGAAGCACACGCGGGTTGAAAAACGCCGTAGACGCAATGATCTGGCGGGTCAACGGATAGAAGCGACTGATTTTTCGCTGCTTGTCCTCTTCCACTGTCAGCTGCTTAAACTCAAGCCGGTACATATCCAGCAAGCGTTTCCACAGCTTGTGCTTTGGAGCCATGTAGCGATTTGTGGCGTCTATCTGCTTCTGCCAGAAATCAACGTCTTTTTGCTTCACAGTCAGTCCCTTATCAGTCGTTGCATGGCCAATTGCCACGCGTTGTCGACATTTGCCCGATGGGCGGGGAACGGCACGATGTTGCGCAAATGGTCCAGCTGCTCAACCGTGAACTCACTGGCCAGTTCCTGGGTGCTCATGTGATCGGTCATGCGACCAATGTTGAAGCGCTGACGGGGCGGAAGCTGTGCCCCTTGCATCGCCTCCAGGATGATGTTTCGCAGTTGGTCTATCGACTCAATGCTGGGCGGATCAAGATTTGTTCCCCGCTGCATAGCAGGGCTGGGCGTGCGTGCACGCAGGAACTCAATGAACTCGTCGGACGCCTCATGCGGCATGATGGCGCTTCCGGCCAAGACTTGATTGGTGCCGGGTCGACCTGGAACCATGAACGTGGGTGTCTGCATCGCGGCGGTGAAGTCGGACGGATTGTTGAACCTTGGCAGTCCGCTTGCCGTCCGCTCCATGCCGATCTTTTTGCTGGCAAGGACCGGCTGGCGGATACCGGTGTCGCCACTGCCAATGGATATGGGTAGGGTGCTCCTGCTGGCGTTGTTGACCATGCCCATGTCGACGAGTTCGCTGCGCACGTTTCCCCCACGCTTCGTCTTGAGTCCCTTTGCGATTCCTTCTGGTGCGCCCATGCCTTCCAACAGTTCCACCAGCGGGTCAACGTCTGCCTCGTCAACGCCCAGCGTGCCGCCCCGCAGCTCCGCACTTGGAGCCGCCTTGCTAATGATGTCCGCCATGTCGCGGCCAGGACGCACGCCCGGTCCCGGCTGCCCAAACAGTTCGCGCACAAAGCGCAACGCTTGCGGGTTCACTCGATCCAGGCGCATCAGCATCTTGGTGACGGATGCCAAATCCCCCATCGACCCCGGCATCTCGCCAATCTTCATCATGCCGGGGTTTCGGCGCAGCAGCTCTATATGGGACATTAGCTCGGGCTGGTATTCGGCTTCTCGCTTGGCACGCAACTCAGGCGCCGGCGCAGCAAGCGGCATGGCGTTTACACCCGGCGCACCCGTTGTCATCGCCGTCGTTGGAAACCGCTGATTGGCCAGCCGGTTGAGCATCGTCATTTAAGCATGCCCCCCAGTACCAGGTCGATGGCCTGCTGCAGTTCTACAAAGTCCGCTTCGTCCGCCATCTCAACGAGCTTGTTGGTGCCCTCGGGCAGACTGCCCGCTGTGCCGCCCTGTTTATACAGTCCCTGCGGCGATAGGAAGGTTTTGATGTCCCGCAGCTGCTGGTGGGACAAGCCGCTTCTTTTCAGCATCGACGCATAGGCTTGCGGGCTCTGGCCCAGATTGAGCTTGTTCAGGTAGTCGTCAATCTGGCTAATCACCGCCATGGGCTCTTTCATGTACTGCGGCACAAACGTGGAGCGGTCGCTTTTGAGGTAAGATCCCAGCGGGTCGCTTGTTTTCTGCGCAGCTGCACCTGGGCGACCAAGTTTCCATTTGGGCACCTTCGACAGGATGCCTGCGCCCACTCCCACTGGCGGCTCAAAGCCCACCTGTCCCTGCTCCAGCAGGCGTGCCACGGGACTGGTCATGGCATCGCCTGGCGCTTGCAGCCGTGGCGATGGTTGCGGCTCGGGCATCTGGTTGGTCTGCCCTGCTCCCGTGGACATCGCCGTGGTCGGAAAGCGCTGATTGGCGAGCCGTCGAAGCAGATTCTCATTGCCGTATCCCACGCCAGCAGGCATCAGCCCAACACCCCCGTTTGGCGCAACTTGCGTTGCGTTTTAATGATGTTCTCACCTCGAAACGGGTTTTTGTCGGGTGGCTTTTCGGCTTCTGAAGGCGTGTAGATGTGCAGCATCCCATAACGCAGCGCATCCATCGCATGATCCTCAGACCGTGGGCTAATGTCTTCCCGGTTCTTGTCGTCGCGGGTGATGGTCGGAGCCGTGCGCATGAGGTTGGGGGCCTGCTTGCCAAATACCCGCAAAAACCCTCGATGCAGTGCCGTGTTGATGATTCGCCAACCGTTGATCTTGGCTTCACGTCCCACAGCCGCCTTGGTCAGCGACATCCCGGCCTCCCGGAACACATCTTCAGCGGTATTGGCCGTATCCTCGCCCAAACGACGCTTAATCCACATATCGTGCGGGGCATAGATCCGGTCGGGCTGGCGACCCTGTGTAAACACACAGGCACGAATCATCTCGTCGATGCCCGATGCATTTTCATGCGCCGAGCGCTCGGCTTCGTAATACTCGCCAATCACATACACCCGGTCGTCGTAATCGACCGTCAGCAGCAGACAGCAACAAGGCGCGTATTCGCCATAGTCGATGGCAGCAAACAGCGGCCAGTCTTGCGGGATCATAAACGGCTTGGTGTGGATTTCCGGCTCCACCCACTCGAAGAACCCACCTACCAGTGCTCGCCAATCCCCTTCCAGCCAGGCTTTTACCAGCTCAGGATCGCCAACGCCACGCAAACGAGACGTGTACAACGGGTCCGCATCCAGCAGCGCTCGGTTGTCCTCGACACGGGCCGGTATAAACATCCGGTCCATGCCGGTGTCTGGATCTACAAACGTGTCGATGTTGCTCAGCGTCTGGGGTTCATCAGGAATGCCGAAATACGCCTGCACGGCGTGGTGACCAGGGCCACCGGGGTTGCCGGTGGATCTCATGCGCTTGTGACGCGCCACGCCGCGCAGACGAGACTTGGTGCGGTTGTAGCAGGCCAAATCCTCCCATTCGGGCAGCTCATCAAAGCCAATCCAGCTCCAGGAGTGACCCAGATACTTGCTGAAATCGAAGACATTTTCCATGTGCCGAAAACGCAACACAGCGCCATTGGGCCAGATCCACTGATAAGCTCCGGCTTTCCAGCTGGCCCCGGTAAGCGGGTAGATTTGGTGCGAGCGGTGCACCAGCTCGTCCAAGGCCGGATAAGAGCGCCTAAACAACACGCCCTGCCACGCCTGCCCCTGGCTCACGTCCTGCAAATAATCACCCAGCAGGTAATCGCTCTTGCCCCCACCGGCTGCGCCCCCATAGAACAACTCGTCTACAAACGCAGCACGAATGGCAGCCGATTGCGGCCCCGGTTGTGGCGACCATGCAGACTGCACCGGCACCGGCTTCTTGGGTTTGCCATTGCCCTTGGTCGGGTCTTTTGGAGCGGCCAGCTTGTCAGCGGCCGTGGTCACGCGGCAGCCTCTGAGCGGTTCTGCTCCAACCACTCTTCCATAGAGGTAGCACGGGGCGGGCTGTGGATCGGCAACGCCAGATCCTTGCCGTCTTTACCGGTCTGCTCCAAACGCTCAACGTAGCCGCGATGCTTGGCCTGGCATTTTAAGTAGAAAATGATGGCATTGGCCTGACCGTTGCGGATCAGCTCAAACAGCTGCGACTCCGCAATGTCGATATTGACCTCCCGACAACGCTCATGGTGTTCTTTCAGGTCGGGATTCTTCTTAATTCGCCGGGTAAGACTTGTTCGATCTACGCCCAGCGCCTTGGCTGCGTGCAGCAGAACCCCCGCACACTTGTCCAGCGCTTCTTTAACCTGTTCCTCAGTATGCTTCGCAGGGGGCATAAAACACGTCCAAAATGTTGGCCGGGGTGAGCAGCCGGAGGATTGTAGGAGCGGCTTGAAGCCACCCACCCCGGAACTTCCCATGTGGCCACAGGTGACTCTCCATCACCCACAACCCACATGAGTCGCGGAAACACCCGGACTACGGGCGTTTAAACGCTGCAAAGAGCTTATTCCTTTAAAAGCACAGACATTGCCCAAATCTAAATGTCTGTGCTTTTAAAGAGGGACCACACTCGGTTCCCTCCAATTAGCGATACCCGTTTACACGGTCAAGCAGTGCGCCATGCTAAAACGGTAAGTCGTCGTCCTGGTCGAGCGGCGGAGAGGCCGCCATCGCTTCAGAATTGGGCGTTGAACCCGGAGCCGTATCGAGAAATAACAGCTCCCGGACGACACATTCAGTGCGATAATGCTTGTTGCCGGAATCATCATCCCAGGTGCGCGTTTGCCAGCGGCCCAGCACATAGAGCTTGGCCCCCTTCTTACAATACTGCGTCACGACCTCAGACAGCCGACCCCATATAACAAGAGGCACCCACTCAACCCGAGACTTGCGGTCGTCGCCAGTGCCCCACTCCTCATTAACGGCCAACGACACGTTACACACCGTGCTGTTGCCTGCCTGCTTTAACTCCGGGTCCGCACCCAGATTTCCAATAAAAGTGCAGACGTTTATGCCTCTTGCCATCCTCCTTCCATTTCTGCTCCCATTTCCCCCTTGTTCAACGCTTTTTTAACGAATCTCACGCTTAAATGGCGAAACGGGCATGCTCTTTGAATAAATGCCCGCCATTTTCTTGCGTGGCGACCCTATGACTCCTCAGTGTCCGGCGGCACCTCGTCGTCAAACTCCGCCAGCACCTGCTGCGTGGCCTGCTGAGCCTGTTCCACCCGCTGGGAAGCCAAAACCACCAGCGGTGCCGCCTCCACGTCCTTCGGCACCAGCTCATCAAGCCGATTGCACAGATTCTCCCAGGCTTCTATCTCCTGCGACTGAGCCTCGCATAGCCGTAAAGCGCTCTGCGCACGTTCTTGCCACGTTTTTACCAAAAATTACCACCTCTCAGCTCTTTTCAAATTCTTTTAGAACTCTTTTATGATCCCCAGGACATCCGTGTCCGGGGTCCGAGGACAGGGGTGTCCTGGGTGAGGCGACATTCGTGTCCGGGGCTGCTGGGACAAACCTGGCAGGGCTTGCGACGGCAATCAAACGACGCCTTTTAACGGGATAAGGAATTTCATGGCCTGAAATCCTTGTCCCGGCACCTCTCAGCTGAAAAGAATCACAGGGAGAAGAACAGCCCCCATAAGGACCGGATGAATCGTTGCCCTTGTCCGCTTTACGCAGACGACTGCCCCTCTCCCCGCTATCTCCGTTCCTTTGCTCAAGGCTTGAAGAGAATGATCGGAGTCCGCTTGCCCACCCAAGCGCCGCTCAGGTTGAAGTCAATCCACTCCCTGGCCTCGTCATAGCCCATACCCTGCTGCATAAAGCATTCGAGCAACTTCTCGTCGTCGTATACGGCAACAGGAGGGCTACCACACCGCTCGCCAACGCCCACCAAAGCCTCGTCGCAGCCCTCCCAGAAGGCGATCTCCTTGTCGTAGGCGGCAATCTCGTCCCTGGTGACACACATCGGCTCTCCTTCCCCTCTCGTCTCTTAGGAGTACAATTTGACCGTGATAACCGGCCCGGAACCGGGGGGTCGCGTGCGGCTTCACCTTCGCCCACCGCCAAACTCGCCAGCCAGACAGCCAGGCACGAGCTAAGCCCTTGCAGCACAACCACTTAGCCCGTGCACTCAAGCTGGGCCAGCTTGCTCCCACAACAGCCTAAGTCCCTGTAATTACAGGCGGTTGCGGGGTTCCTCAACTGGCGGCTTCCCCCAGTGGTCCCCCAGCCTGGACGGCCAGGCCGTGTAAACGCCCCGGCACCCGGCCGTGGCCAAAGGAGTACGAATTCGTGTTTCGTGAGAGGCTATGCGTCTGTTTCCACCGGTCCCGGTGAACCAACCAAGGGACACGGCCACCTGCTCACACACAACGCCGGGGGGCCGTGTAAACGGTGCGGCCGGTGGTAGTCCAGGGCACCGCACCCGGTAACCCCAGTCACCGTCAGACGGCCCTCGAATCTTTTTTCGTTTAAACGCCCTACCCCTGGAAGATTTTCCTTGACAGTGCCAGAATAGCACCGTAAGTTCATACCCGTCAGCAAGGCACCGCTGGCCCCTACCGGCACTCGGTTGCGCAACGCACCGGGGGGCGCCCCAGGCCCGACTCGACAGACTGAGTCACGCGGCCCGCGTCCAGAGAAGCGGAGAGGGAGCATAGCAGACCCAAGGCACCGGAGACAGACGGCCCCCAAGTGAAAGACGGGGGCTGGTTTTCTCATCTCGTCACTGGTTACCGGGGAAGGTCGTTAGCAGCGGCCCAAGTCAAGGCGAATCAAGATTGTGTGTGAGAGTGAAACAAGCAGTTGACGAGGGCTGGCCAGCACGTGTAAACGTGCCGGTCAGTAAGTCGCGGCGCTGGTCCCAAGCCCGGCGCGATCACTCACACAAGGAGCAAGATCATGACAAGCACATTGACCCAAGCCAGGCGCACCAAGGCGGAAGCGGAAGCGGTAGCGGCACGCTGCAATGTAGACGAGTCAACGCACCCGGTGGGCGAGCGCTGGACGTTCGCGGCCGTGCAAGGGCACGACAGCTACAGCGACACCTTGCTTGACTTTTGGACGGTGGAAGTTCACGACGAAAACGGGCAGCACATTGGCCCCGTTATTAGAGGCTGACGAGGGGCGCACCGTTTACACGGTGCGTTAAGTCGCGGTGCCGGTCCCAAGCCCGGCACATTCACTCACTCACAAGGAGCAGCAAGATGGAGATTTACACGTCAGATAATGAGAAGGTAAAAATCTTAACCCAGGATTCCGGCATGTTGTACTTCTACTCAACGAAGCCGGGTGACTTACTGGGAGAGGGCGAGCGACTGGATAGCCTGACGCTAACGCCTGACGAGATGATTAGCCTGGGCCGCACGTTGACCACTCGCGGCGAAGCCCTCAGGCACGCACAGCACCTGGACCATGGCTGGGCGCGAGAGATGGCCGAAACAGCCAAGGGACGCAAGAAGCAATGACGAGGGGTACCGGGCACGTTTACACGTGCCCGGTATTAAGTCGCAAAGGCCGGTCCCAAGCCCGGCCACTCACTCACACAAGGAGCAAGATCATGGCACCCACAATCAAGAAGCTACCGCGTGCGAAGTCGCGTGAGGAATGGCTCAACAACGCTATCAGGTTGTCCCGGCCAATCTTCCGCAAACTCAACTGCCCGTTGCCTAAGAAAGTGCGGGCAGCGTGTTCATGGACGTCGCACGGTGCACGGTCAGCGGCCATTGGTCAGTGCTGGACGTACGAGGCCAGCAAGGATCAGACGGTGGAGATACACGTCTCCCCCGTGCTGGACAATGTATTGACCGAGGGCCAGCAGGGCGTGCTTGACGTGTTCGTGCACGAACTCGGACACGCGGCGGCGGGGATTTCGGAGGGCCACAAGGGCGAGTTCGCACGAGTGGCCCGCGAGTTGGGGCTGGCGGGGCCGTTGACCGCCACGAACGCCGGGCCCGAGTTCGTGAAAATGTTCAAGCCGATAGTCAAGGCACTGGGGCCGTACCCGCACGCTGAGCTAAGGCCCAGCATGCTGGTACCCGCTGGCCCAGGTGGCGGCGCTGGCACCCCAAGCGGCCGAGGCGGCGCACCCGTGCCCCGCACGAGCGGCCCACGGAAGCAGGGCACGCGAATGCTCAAGGTTATGTGCAAAGATTGCGGTTACACACTGCGCACCACTCGCACCTGGCTGGAGATGCAAGGCACGCCAAAGTGCCCGTGCAACGATACACCAATGTGGTCCGAGGTCACGCACCCGGACGAAGCATGCAAGCGTAGCTGACGAGGGGTGCCCGCACCGTTTAAACGGTGCGGGCATTAAGTCGCGAGCACGGTCCCAAGCCCGTGCATTCACTCACACAAGGAGCAAGATCACATGATCACGTTGACTTTTAGCATGGGTGCCACGCTGGACGTTCCGGCACAGTGTGTCCTTGAGCAGCCCGAGCAAGGACCGTGCGACGAGCATGTTGAGTACTGGGTGTCTCGTGTCGATTGGTCGCAGATCACGCCAGGGGAGATCCGCACAGAGTTGGCCGAATATGGCGCGTGGGATGCTGAGGAATTGGCTGACGATGATGAAAACCGGCAACGATTGCTGTGGGTTGGTAGTGGATCCTGGCAAGAAGATGCATTTTCCGATGACCGCACCGTTTAAACGGTGCGGGGTTGACGAGGGGTGCCGAGCACGTTTAAACGTGCTTGGTATTAAGTCACGGCACCGGTCCCAAGTCCGGTGCACTCACTCACACAAGGAGCACGAATCATGAGCAAGTCAAGCCCGTGGGGCGCAGTACAAGGCACCGACCGCGTAGCTGAGGGTATTGAATTCGTTTACACGGAAAGCCACGGTGGCTTTCACATATCGGCGGAACGGCTCAAGCAGGTGCCGCAACGGCTGCAAAACTGGGCGGCACGCTGGGCAAAAGGCTGGGGGCCGCAATGGTACGAAGAGGATTGCTGTGCGGCTGTAATCCCGGTCACGTTCCCTGGGGAGTTTTCGGCAGAAGACGTAGCCCGAGCGAAAAGCTACTTGGCGAATTTTGACGAGTCAATTCAACAGGCAAACACTTGATATTGACGAGGGGTGCCGGGCACGTTTAAACGTGCTCGGCATTAAGTCACGGCACCGGTCCCAAGTCCGGTGCATTTCACTCACTCACATTCGGGAGAATTATTTATCATGGATCATCTTATGCTGATGCTGAACATGGCCGATTTGCGTGCGGCCCTCGCCACTGAGGACCCCAGTGATCGCACTGGGCGCATCGTCAAGCTCGGCGCTTCAAGCGAGAAGGTCACGGTTGTGGAGATGCATAACTCCGCATGGGTTTTTAAAAGGGCAGGTCGCAACCACTGGACGTGCGGCTGCGCAGAGTACGATCCGGCTGAGTTTTACGTTGGCCCCGCGTTGCCCGATTCCGACCTGCAAGGAGGGCAGATTGATGGTGTTTGCATTTCGACAGGCACGCCTATTAAAAAGGAGTGCGTGGAGTGGTATTATCTGACCAGTTTTCCGGTCAAGTCGTAGCTGACGAGGGATACCCGCACCGTTTAAACGGTGCGGGTATTAAGTCACGGCACCGGTCCCAAGTCCGGTGCACTCACTCACTCACAAGGAGGCACAAAATGCCCAAAAGCCAACCCACCTGCGCAGACCGTGTTAACGGCAGCTGGCAATCGACGCGGCAGGATTTGCATTGCATGTATGGGGGCACTGCGTCTGAGGTAGAGTTGCGTGCGTTTCTCGCGGACCAGGGACAGGACGCGGAAGAGCTACGCAACATGGACCGGGACGAGTTAGACCAACAAGCGGCCGATATCCGAGGCGAGTACGGCCTGGAGTTCAGCTATGTGGCCCCGGACACGTTTGAGGATCAGCCAGACGGCTACTATCGCTACCTGTTTAGCACGGGCGGGCCAGGTACGGAGTTGCGGTTCTATCCTCGGGCCACTTCTGAGGAACGGCTGGATAGGGCTGAGTACTGGTTTCTCGACTGGTATGACGGGGCCAGCATTACAGTCACAACGGACGAGGTTGTTCAGGCCGTCTGGGAAGATTTATACGACACCGGGGCGGTATCCTGCAATTACTGACGAGGGGTGCTGAGCACGTTTAAACGTGCCCAGCATTAAGTCACAGCTACGGTCCCAAGTCCGTGGCACTCACTCACACTCACTACCATGGAGGAAACACCATGGAAGGTCAGACGTTTACACACTTCGGTGTCGGTGCCAATGTCTGGGCACTGGCCAACGGGATCAACGCCTGCGTTGCCCGGCTCGTCGAGGAGGGCGGCTCCCAAAATCTTGAGCGCTACGGCCATGGGGTGTATGAGTTCAGCCGACCCGTGACGCTGGACGAGGTGGAGGTGTCGCCCCTGGATGGTGCACTGTCGGCTGCGGAAGATGTCGGCGTTAAGCCCGTAGAGATTCACCGGAGCTGGGCGGACAAGCAGAAAGACACCAGCACAAACGAGCCTCGGTACAACGGTCGGACGGCCAAGGAGTTGGTTGTGGCCCTTGAGGAGGTGTGTTACGGGCTGGAGGAACTGGCCAGCGACGTTGACGACAATGGTCTGCTTCTCGGCCATATCCAGAACCACGCCGACAAACTGGAGGTGCTGTTTAACCAGATCGGTGAGGCGCTGGGGATGGAGGAATACGGCGGCGTGTGTAGCTGACGAGGGGTGCTGAGCACGTTTAAACGTGCTCAGCATTAAGTCACAACTCCGGTCCCAAGTCCGGGGTATTCACTCACACATGGAAGGAGAACGTGTTATGCATGATACGGATGGTGCAGATAAGTTCATAATGATCCGAATGGACAGCGAGCACGACATAGCAGGAACAGAACTGGATCGGCTACGGACTGTCGGGCCTGTCGATGTGGAGCTTCTGGCTCAGCAGCGACGGATACTGGGCGATGTCGTGGCGAGTCGTAGAGCGCTGACCCGTGGGCAGATCGAGGCCGTGGAAGGCGTGTGCGAACTACTGCATGCCATGTTCGACAAGCTGGAGCGCTGAATAAAATGACGAGGGGTGCTGGGCACGTTTAAACGTGCCCAGTATTAAGTCACAGCTACGGTCCCAAGTCCGTGGCACTCACTCACTACACAAGGAGGGCTTTACATGGCACGCAAAGCCGAAGCTATTCAGCACGTATGTCATCCCGAGTCGTCGTGGAAAGAGTACGATGCTCGTGGTATCTACCTCTGCACTGTCTGTGCGGCGTGCGAGGAAAGCAAGCTGGCGAAGTATCGGCCGGATGTTTTGACCAACGCAAACTATGAAGCCGACGAGCCTATCGAGCCAGAGGATTAACTGACGAGGGGCACCGAGGCGTGTAAACGCTTCGGTGTTAAGTCACAGTCACGGTCCCAAGTCCGTGGCACTCACTCACTACGCAAGGAGCAAGAATCATGCATGATCCACGGAAGTGGAAAGATCAGCCCGCGTGCTTGGCTGAATCATCACAGGTCTTCGGTTACATCCCCCTCAAGGAGTCCGGGTCTGCTCAGATCTTGTTGTTCGGCGGCATGTGGTATATGACCGCTGGCAACCTGTTCGGTTCGCAGACAGTTCGCACCAATGACATTGCCACGGTCGGCACGCTCATTTCCGACCTCGCGCTACGCAAAGGCGCAGAAACGATTAAGCTGGATGACTACGAGGGGGTGGAGATCGTAGAGAACAGCAAGGAGTTGAGCGATGAGGTTTCCTGAGCGCACTTACATCGACGACAACTACGGCGTGTGGGACGACATGGACGATCCCGACATGGTTGAGTTTTACCACCAGGTTCAGAAGGAGAATGTTGAAAAGAAATGCGAAGGCTGTGGTCAGACGGTGATGCTGCGTCCAGACTACGGATTCTGCAACATCTGCGCTGATAAACGGGAACGGGGGTGGGACATCTGACGAGGGGCACCGAGGCGTGTAAACGCTTCGGTGTTAAGTCACAGCTACGGTCCCAAGTCCGTGGCACTCACTCACTACGCAAGGAGCAAACAATGGCCAAGCAGCTTGCCAGACCAGTAAAGTGCGACGAGAAGCATCTTCGGTCGCTCGACGTAATACGGGAAATGGGCATCGTCAATATGTGGGGCGGGGCTGAGCCCCTGCGCCAAGTCTATCCCGAACTATCAGAAGCACAGGCGGCGGAAATTCTGATCTACTGGATGGAAACTTTTAGCGACCGCCATTCATGACGAGGGGCACCGAGGCGTGTAAACGTGCTCGGTGTTAAGTCACAGCTACGGTCCCAAGTCCGTGGCACTCACTCACTACACAAAGGAGCAAGAATCATGGCTGATTATCAGATCAGAGTGTCCGTTAAGGCCAGTTTTCTTGTGTGCCTGGCCGCCAGCGAACTGCCGCTCGACGATGACAGGACTATGCGGCAAATCGTATTCGAACACATACGCCAGCAAATAGCGGATTCGGACGCAGAGGACGTTATTGACGAGTGGACGCCCGAAAGCATCGGACCTATGTAGACGAGGGGCACCGAGGCGTGTAAACGCTTCGGTGTTAAGTCGCAACTCCGGTCCCAAGTCCGGGGTAGAACTCACTCACACATTGGAGGATTTATGCAGCTTACGATGGCTGACTGGCTGCTCCACGGGCGGCAAACGTGCAAGGACAAACCCTATGTTGCCTGTCGTGATGTTGTGGAGGCACACGCTATGGAACGGGTTCGAATTAGAAAAACGGCACGTCCCTATGCGGGTAGGCTGTTGGAGGTGGCAGGCCGCGAAACCTACCCCAACGGGCGAAGTGTCGTACGCGTATACCCGCCCCGGAAGAGCAAGTACTACCGGACGTTGGAGTATGAATTGCACGAGGTTCAGGAGGTGCAAGATGAGCCGTAGAGTGCACCCTGTCGTGCGTCAGATCGTAGATCGGCAGCACGTTGGTACGCCCAACCGCGAGGTGATCGCGGCCGTAGTACGTGGCCTCAAGGACGGCTGGCGCACCTGGCGTACGCTGGATCGTCGCACGCGGCGCAAGTGGATGAATGACGCCATTCGTATACACGCGAGCAACCGCGAGTTGTATACGAATGTCATGCGGTATGGCCGAGGCGTGTAAACGGGGGTGGGGGTGGTTAAATACACCCCCCCCCTACCCCCCCCCATTCACAAGGAGGAATGGAAGTGAACTGGACTGGAGTAACATTGCGGGAGTGGCGAGAGTCGCAACCGCCAGATCGTGAGAAGGTGGGCCGTGGCAAGTGGATCGACTGCCTTAGCCGCGAAGGGCTGGGGCGGCGGCTTAGAGTGCACAAGCGGACGATTGCCCGCTGGGAGAATGACGAGCAGCCGATCCCGGCTCCTGTGAAGGTTCTGCTCAGTCTTATGGCTGAGAAGTAGGGCCAGCCCGTTTACACGCAATCAGGAAGCCCTCTGTGCCGCAAGGCGCAGGGGGCTTTTTTTTGTGCTCATTTTGAGTGCCCGCTGGACGGCAGAAGCTCGTGCGGGGTTATCGACTATGCGCTGGAACGTCTCATGGTCAACATTGGCGGACTCGTGCCAGATTGAGTTCGCGCACAGGAACAGGGCCGGATCGGGGGCCATAAGTATATCATGCACCCGCCCGTGCGTATACTTCTCGATCTTAAGCCGTTTAAACTCACCCGGTTTGACGGTGCCCAGGCCGTTACGTTCGATCTGTGTAAACGCCTTGCGCACCCGCTGTCCTTCTTTGCTATGCCAGATAAACCAGTCGCGCAGCGCAGATAGCAGCATTTCGCTGGCCAGCCGTTGGTGGCATCGCCTTTTTAGCATTTCCCTATAGGCTGGGGTACGACTACGGTCAATGCTCACGGCTCATCCCCCCAAGCGATCACCAGCTCATCCGCCGTAGGCACGGCACTGCGTAGTTGTCGCAGCGCGTCCTTGCTGCTCCAGACGGCGGGGTCGCCGGTCGGGGTTTCGCCTTTTGATAGGCCAATCCCTATGCACCCCTGCACTTGCCGAGCGTAGTTGGCCACGTGAATGAGACAGGCGTAGCGGGCCGCTACGTTGGGATCTGAGGCCACGGTGCCGCCGACAAAGCGGAAACAGTCACCAAATTTCGAGGAAACATGGGGCGATAGCATGTAAACGCCCGAGGGCACACACGACTCGAAGGGCGTATTGTCAAGCCACGGCCGTTCGATTGTGTGCAGCTTCAGATCCGTTGATGACAGGCTGAGCAGACCACGGGTGCCCCCTGGCGACGATTCGTAACGTACAAGCGTCAGCATGGTCACACCTCCTATGTCATCGGTATGTTTTTTTTGTATATTCCCTATGCCCAGTTGGAGGACTTGGACCTCTCGCCACGCGAGAGGGCCTCCGTGGGTTCACACTTCGTGTGAGAGTGAGTGGCCCCCATTTTGACCCCCCAGGTCGGAGTGGGGGCTTTTTTTGTGGGAGCTACCCCTTCAGGCACACTTCGTGGGGGCAAAAATGGAAGCGGAGTGACAGGTTGGCGTCAGGAGAAATTTCCCTTGACGACATGACCCGCCACTCCGCATATTGTTTAAACACAGTGGTTTAGGAACCGTAGGACAGGTGGCAATAGGCGGGGAAGTCTCCACATCACCTTCCGACACGCCTGGAAGCCAAGCCTACGCTACAGGGTCGAACGCTGGAGTCCTCTTCTCACAGAGCACACCTCCAGTTTCGGCCCGCCTCTGTTTATACCCCCGGTTCGAGGGGTGGCGACGATCCCACGCCGCACCCTGTCGGGCTTCAAAAGAGGGAAACCCCTCCCCTTTAGGATACCTACCGGCTTTCGGCCACTTCTGTCTACTTCATTGGTCGGGGTCTTAAAAAAACTTATGACCAATTTAGCGAGACGCTGTGGCCGTGTCCATAACTTTCTGCGTTTACACGCACTTATGGCTGGTTTGTTAGCCTGGTGACTGGAGGCGTCTGGAGGGTGACTCCCCGTGCTTTTTGCCCCAGTTTTGAAAAAAAACATTGTTGCTGAGTTAAAAAAGTTTTTCTATTTACCGCGCAACTCTTGGGATAAAAACAAACCGACGCCCCGCCAGCGTGCAGGCTGGCGAGGCGTCTAAACCCAAGGAAACTCGAATCAACCCCGACCAAGGAGTAGACAGGAGAAGCTATGGGTCTTTCTTATTGTAAGACTGCCGGGCCATGTACGTCAAGTGCGCCCTTGTGCACGAATGTGACATGCGGTGACTGCCGATGACTGCAACTCCGCACGTCACCTCCGCCGAAGCCACCCTGGCGGCCGCCTCAGACGAGCTGTTGGAAAAGGTTCTGCTGGAGGGCGATCTATCCAAGCTCTCCGTCCCGCAGCGCCTCGCGTATTACAAGCACGTCTGTGAGTCAGTGGGTTTAAACCCGCTGACCAAACCCTTCGATTATGTAAAACTACAGGGCAAGCTGACCCTGTATGCCCGTAAGGATGCCACGGACCAGCTGCGCAAGCTGCATGGGGTATCCGTCGATGACCTGGAGCTGACACGCTCCGACGGCCTAATCACAGCCTGTGCAAAGGGCTCTGACCGGACTGGCCGGAGGGATGTCGAGTATGGGTCAGTCGCGGCTAATAATCTGAAGGGTGACGCCCTGGCCAATGCCGAGATGAAAGCCGTCACCAAGGCCAAGCGCAGGCTCACTCTGTCCATGTGCGGGCTGGGCTGGCTGGACGAAACTGAGGTCCGCACGATCCCAGATGCGGAGCCGGTGGATGAAATGTTCCACGAGGAACAACAGGCCGACGTGGAGCAGCCAGCAGCTCCGGCCGCTGAAGAGGAAAGGGGACATCCCCCTGCTCCAACTTCCCAGGGGGATGTCCCCATATCCCCAGAGGAAGCGGCAGAGGAAGAGCCCCACTACTTCCGCTATCTGAAGAAATGCCAGGAGCTGAAAGCCGACTTGGGTGATGACGCTTACTACGACGTGCTGGATCAGTTCGATCTGCGTAAGTCCAATGAGGTGGACGGTAGCGACCTGAAAAAGATGGGGGCCATTGTAAAGTCACTCATGGCAGTGTCTCAGCTTGCCAAGAATGGAATCGTGTAAACGTGGGCATCAAGGTGGAAGTGACACACACCGTGGAGCTGGCCTGTGACCACGCCGGTTGCGCCAACAGCGTTCACGAGACAGTGGACGACGTGACCAAGGCCATCAACGCAGCTCGCAAGCAGAAATGGTGGGTTGGTAAGGATTTTAGCGTCTACCACGTGGCTAAGCTCCAATCCAACAAGCCCACGCTGGCCTATTGCCCCGAACATCTGGCGGATTGCCCCACCCTGGACGAAAAGGCGGCAGCCAATGCGCGATAACCACCGGAGCGTGATCTATGTCGCCGCAGGGATAACCGTCATATGGCTCGTGGGGGTTCTGTGTCTGCGCTGGGTGCTTTAAACACAACCCCGACCAAGGAGGATTCCGTGGAGCCGGAAAAGGAAATGACCAAGGGAGCGGTCTGCCAACTGATTGACAACCTGTGGGTGACCAAAACCCAACGCGAAGGACTCAAATACAAAATCCAAACAAGGATGTTTACAGGGCGGGAGTTAATGGAGTGGGGCGCACGCTTTCACACGGCGGTGAACATGCAGGAGGAATTGATACAAACACACGCCCAGGAAGCGGCCAAAGCCCCACAGGTCGAGGCGTTGCGTCACGACTACAGCGGCCCCGAGCTGCGGAAGCGCCGGCGCACCCTGGCCGGTAGGCTGTTGCGCGATGCCATCCGGTCACAGAACGGAGTGCAGGTGCCGCCTGAGTTGTCCCGGCAGGCTGTGGAGAAATACCTATGAGCCAGCTGACGCGAATCCTTCAACAGGCACGATCTGAGGCCCAGGGCGGGCTGGAACAGGATGGGCTGCCCCAGGGTGCCCCAGAGCACCCTATTGAGAAAATCCAGTACACGTATAAAGAGGCGGCCTTTGTGATGGGGCTGTCAACTCGCTATCTGATGCGCCTGGTCAAAGAGGGCAGGCTGAAAGCTGTTCGATTTGGCAAAAGTACCCGCATACGCAAGGCGGATTTAGAACAGCTTATTGAGGATCATCTGGCTTGAGACTCGACCCCCCACCACCACCAGAACCCGATGAGGACGACCCGATGCCAGAAACGACGTTGGACGAGCTGCAGGCCCGTGACGAGCACCAAGCCACCGACGATACAGAGTTCATAGAGCCCTTTGCAGAGCTTAGGAGCGACGAGATGGCAGAACACCATCTACGGAAGCTGAAGGGGCACCAGGACGAATATGAGGAGGTGCAGGGACGATTTGACACCGAGATTGCCCGGCTGATGGCGCGGGCCGACCGTGAGCTGCAAAAGATCGAGCGGCGAATATCCTGGCACGAGGGGGGGCTAAAAGCCTACTACGTGCGTAAGGGGCAGAAACGGCTGGTGATGGCCAACGCAACCTTGAGCAGTATCAAGGGACGGCCGAGCGTAGATGTGCCCAATCCAGAGCTGTTGGAGACGTGGTGCGTTGAAACGGGTCGTGCCGAGGTGGACGATCTGTTTCGGCGCACGAAGTCTCCCGACAAAAAGAAGATCATGGCCTATATCAAGGAAACTGGCGAAGAGCCTCCCGGCTGCCGGATGATGACTGGAGCAGACTCCTTTAAGGTAAAATTTTGAAGAAGCGGATTGTAGCTCTTTGTCGGCAAGAGGCCGACAGGCTGGCAAAGAGCTTCAGTCGCAAAGATCGGGCAAACAACTTCGCGCACGAGTCCTATCATCTGGCAAAGCTGCTAAACTGCTCAGAAACCGTGGCTGTTGCCTGTTATCGGAAGCGCCCATCCGGCCAGCTGGCGCTGGCTGCGTTAAAGTGGGTCAACGCTGGGCAGCGCGACGCTCAGGGCATTGGGGATCGGAGTTACGTGCTGTCGTGGTTTATCACCTACGCAGACCTGGCAGGCTTTGAGGTTGCGCGAGACCTGCTCCAGAGAGCGGAGGTGTACAACACAACATCAAAAATGGGGTGACCACCAGTCCGATGATGGCCACCCCATTTCCTTTCTTTACTGCTTGAGCCAGGCGTTGCCCTTGTAATTCACGTAGAAGCGCTTGGGCGGCGGCCGCTTGCGAGCCTCCCCCACTGCGGTCACCTTGTGGGCACCTGCACAACTGGCTCGCTCGCCATAGCGCAGCACCGTCGGCTCGACCAATTCTTCTGATACCGCCAACTTGGCCAGACCCGCACGAGTGTACACATTCAGCTTGCGCATGAGCTTGCGCATGTGCAAGCCGACCGTGCCTGGCTGAATGCCCAGCTTGTCCGCCACTTCGTTGTCGTCCAGCTCGCAAGCCACCAGGTGCCAGACATCAATCTCGCAGTCGGTCAGCTCCTCGCCCGCTTCAGGCGTCCGCCTGTGCCGTCCGCCCTTGGGCTTCCCATTGGATGATGATTTAGGCTTCTGCCTCGTACGGGCCTTAGCCATAATTACATCGCCCCTGCCTGCTCGCTCAACGCAGCTATAAGCCGGTCCAGTCGGTCCCGTTCCCGCCTCAGCTCTTCGACGATATTCAGCGTCATGGCCAAAACGGGCATGACGGCAAGGCCGGTGGTTTCCACGGGGGCGATCTCAAAGACTGTTGCGGTGCCATTGCCAGTTGCGGTGGCCTGTTGCGCCTCTGCATCCTGACGGATGCCATTTGCGCGAGCCTGACGGGCCGTCGCCGCCTTGCTAATCTTCGCATTGGCATCCTGGATCTCTGGCTCCAGCTGAACACGCCACCGGCGCAACACGCTATCCGCCACGTCAACGTGGCGGGCAACTGCGGAAAGCGATTCCCCCTTCATTATCCGTCGCACAGCCTTCAGCTTCGTGTGCTTCTTCCACCGACGCCGTGCCCTTGGTTCTGTTGCGGTTTTCATACCGTCACTCCTTGGTTAAGTGAGAGAGTCGGTATAAACGAAAAAAAATCGTAGAAGATCAACTAAAATCGTGTCCGTGGGGGCGCACTGAGTCGATTTCTACGATACTGCCCCACAGGCGGGGCAAGCCTTTATAGGCAAAATTTGGGGGGGCGTCTTGGGGGAAGCATTCTCAGGGGCTCCGGGAAACCCTTTGCGCTGCAACCACTTACGAAGGTAGCGTTCCAGCTTGGGAAGCTTGCGTTCTACCCCTGAACTACTCCCGCTCCGATTCTCTACCTCGAGTAAACGTCACTTCCAGTCACGATGAGTCACCGCCGGTCACCAAGGGGATTGGGGGATGTTGGGGGAAGTATGGGGGAAGTATGGGGGAAAAGGCTTGAGAAAAAATAAATCCATCTGTATGTTGCCAGAGCCATATAGGAGTGGCGACTCATAAAGGAAGGATTTACAATGGCACCACGCAAGCCGCCCCCCTTACCGAAGTCTCATCATGTGGGACGGGTGACGCTTCGATTGAAGTCGGGGGTTTATTGCGCACGTTATCGCAATGATGACAAGCGCCGATTCGAGTTCTCCACCAAGTGTCGAACGCTGGAGGGGGCCATAAAGGTGGCCCGCCGGATAAATGATGACCTGGAGCTGCACGGCGACTGGCGACCCACACGCGGTGACATGACCGTAGCCGCAGCGTGGGCCGAGTTCTGCAAGAAGTGGACCGGGTGGAGCGATGGCGTCTGGAGCAACAATACCTATTACTACAACGGTCTGATCCTGCCAGCGATTGGCAACCTGCCCATCGCTTCCGTGCGGCCCGTCGATCTGCTGGCAATCCTCGAAGGGGCAGAGAAAAACCGAGAGGGGGGCAGGGTTGGCCCGTCCTGCTGGAACGGCTGGATCACAGCGCTTTCGACCCTGTTTAGATGGGCCAGCAACCCTGCGCGGGCCTACTGCCCCGGCAATCCGGCCCGGTTGTTGGAGCGACGGCGGGAGCCAAATTACGGTGACCGTATCCCGCCTGCCTTGAGCGACGACGAGCTGGAACGGCTATTGACCGATCTCCGCACGGTCTCCATATCGCCCGTCGCCTATTATCTCACGCTGCTGGCCGTGGACCTGGGGATGCGTCCATGCGAGCTAAAGAAGCTGACGTGGGACGATATCGACTTCGACAACAATCAAATCCGGGTCGTGGAGTCCAAGACGGATACCGACCGCTACGTTCCCATGACGACCCGCGTGCGTGGGGCCATTACCGAGCGCTGGAATCACGTTGGCCAGCTGAACGGCGAGCACCCCCCAGTGCCGGGCGCTAACATTATTAAGGCGCTGAAGTCAGCGGCCAAGCGAGTGGGCATCCCTCACATTACCCGCTACGTCCTGCGACACACAGCAGCCACGAGGTGGGGCGAAAGCGGCATGGAGCTGGACGTGGTAAAAAACGCCATGGGGCACAAGAAAGTGGACATGACCCTGCGCTACATGAAGTCGAGAGAGAAGCGAATCCACGACCAGTTTGCCAGCTTTGACCAGCAGCAGGCCGGTTGAGAAGGAAGCGGTTAGTTAGAGCGAGTTCAGAGGGCTCCCCGTTTTGCCCAGAACGGGGAGCCCTTTTTTATGCCGATCAACCACGGCTAATCCTGGGTCGCGGCGTAGGCTTGTGAAAGCACCCAGGTGATTCCCGCGACGAGGCTGGCGGTCGTGGCCTCATGCTGCCAAATGTCCGCCCACTTATAGCCTCCCGGCCATTGGCCCGTGCTTCGGCAGATCTGATAAAATATGGTCACCGCTGTAGCCGCACTTGCTGACCACGCCGCCGCACGATTCGAGTCCTGTTTGGCTCGCTCTTGGGCACCGACCTGCTTCTGGAGTCTGGCCGTTCGACCTACTGATTTTTTTAGCTCTGCCTGAGTTTCGCGCTCGCCTTTGACGGCTTGTCTGATTCCGTAGCGCTCGGCTTTAAGAGACGATTCGGCTTGCTCAAGTTCCTTTTTTATCGCGTCGTAGTGCCGGCGAAGGTCACCAAATGACGCGACATTTTTTGAGTCTGGGTAATGAGGAGACATTCATTGTGCCTGCTTGAGTATGGGCGTCGCCATGCCATTACTATTCGTCATCCTCGTCCATGCCATCATTCAGGCCGCTGACAAGGGCATTGATAGATCCTTGAAAGTATTTCTCCACCCGCTCTCCGGTGCTGCCAGACTT